>JACRYN010000023.1_pt1 | contig 98074 bp, 90 predicted proteins | sample 8023231 | NCBI WGS metagenome assembly JACRYN01 (sample SAMN15756473, study PRJNA655841) | gut metagenome | isolation source: fecal sample D84 from domestic dog with diarrhoea | host: Canis lupus familiaris | place: South Africa: Mmabatho, Mahikeng | collected 2019-09
GGTCCGGCACCCTGATGCTGTGCGTGAACCTGCCGGGCCTGCCCGTCGCCATCGTGCAGGCACCGATGGTGGAGAATCTTGCCGTGCTGGTGCTGGGCATTTTTCCCAGTGCCTTGGCCTATCTGGCCTGGGGTTACGTGTTGAAGCACGTCGAGGTCAGTCGTGCGTCGGTGGCGATGTACCTGATTCCACCGGTTGCCATGCTGATGGCCGCCACGCTGCTTGGCGAACACGTCACCCTGCAGGTGATGCTGGGCGCGGTGATCGTGCTGGCAAGTGTCGCCGCTATCAGTCTGGAAGGGAATTGGCGCCCCAAGGTGCCAGCAAAACGCCCGCAGGTGCCCTCCGGGAGGCCAATCGAACAAGCTTCGTCAGATTAGAAGAGCGTGCCGGATGCAATTTCCCCCTTGCTCCGCTAGCATTACCGGCTTCTGCTTCCCAGTTGCGACGGTTTTCGATGAGTTATCAGGTTCTTGCACGTAAATGGCGCCCGCGCTCGTTCCGCGAAATGGTCGGCCAGACCCATGTGCTCAAGGCTCTGATCAATGCCTTGGACAGCCAACGGCTGCACCATGCCTACCTGTTCACCGGTACGCGTGGGGTGGGCAAGACCACGATTGCGCGCATCATCGCCAAGTGCCTGAATTGTGAGACCGGTATTACCTCGACGCCGTGTGGCACCTGTTCGGTGTGCCGTGAGATCGACGAGGGGCGTTTCGTCGACCTGATCGAGATCGATGCCGCGAGCCGAACCAAGGTCGAAGACACCCGCGAGCTGCTGGACAACGTGCAGTACGCGCCGAGCCGTGGCCGCTTCAAGGTCTACCTGATCGACGAAGTGCACATGCTGTCCAGCCACTCCTTCAACGCCTTGTTGAAAACCCTGGAAGAGCCGCCGCCCTACGTCAAGTTCATCCTGGCCACCACCGACCCGCAGAAACTTCCGGCAACGATTTTGTCGCGGTGCCTGCAGTTCTCCCTGAAAAACATGACCCCCGAGCGTGTGGTCGAGCATTTGACCCATGTGCTGGGCGTCGAGAACGTACCGTTCGAAGACGACGCGCTGTGGTTGCTGGGCCGCGCCGCTGATGGTTCGATGCGCGATGCCATGAGCCTCACCGACCAGGCCATCGCGTTTGGTGAAGGCAAGGTCATGGCCGCCGACGTGCGCGCCATGCTCGGTACCCTGGACCACGGCCAGGTGTTCGACGTGCTCCACGCGCTGATCGAAGGAGACGCCAAGGCGTTGCTCGAAGCGGTGCGCCACCTGTCGGAGCAAGGCCCGGACTGGAATGGCGTGCTTTCGGAAATCCTCAACGTATTGCATCGCGTCGCCATCGCCCAGGCCCTGCCGGAAGGCGTGGACAACGGCCATGGCGACCGAGATCGCGTATTGGCCCTGGCCCAGGCCTTGCCGGCCGAAGACGTACAGTTCTACTACCAGATGGGCCTCATCGGTCGCCGCGACCTGCCCCTGGCACCCGACCCTCGGGGTGGCTTTGAAATGGTGCTGCTGCGCATGCTGGCATTCCGGCCGGCAGATTCGGCAGACGCACCGAGACAGCCGCTAAAGCCAGTGGGGATCAGCCAGGCCACAGTTGATTCCGCCAAACCAGTGGCTGGCGCGGCCGTTGTCGCGCCAGTAGTTACTGCGCCTGCGGTTGCTGTGCCTGAGCCGGTTGCGCCGGCACCTGAGCCCGAACCTGCGCCGGTTGCCGTCGCACCGGTGGTCGAGCCCGAGCCGGTCATCGAGCCCGAGCCCGTGGTCGACTTGCCTTGGAATGACCCGGTCGAAGCGCAAGTAGAGCCCGAGCAACAGCCCGCCGTGGAGCCCGTGCTGGAAACCACCGGCGAGCAACCCGAGCTGACGCCGATGCCTGCGCCGACTCCGGACAGCGTGGTGCCGGATGCCCCTGAGTGGGTATCGGCCCCCGTTCCTGAACCGACGGTCGCCCAGGTCGACGCGGCCACTCCCGGCATTGACCTGGACGACGAACCGCCGCTGGATGAAGACTACATCGAGCCGGACATGGATTCGGCCTACAGCTACCTGGATGATTTGGCCAGTGAGCACACCGCGGAACCTGCGCCCGAGCCCGAGGCAGAACCTGCCGCGGCCCCGGCTACCGGCCTGGCCCTGCAATGGCTGGAATTGTTTCCGAAATTGCCGATCTCCGGCATGACCGGCAGTATCGCCGCCAACTGCACCCTGATTTCCATCGAAGGCGACCACTGGCTGCTGCACCTGGACCCGGCCCATAGCGCCTTGTTCAACGCCACCCAGCAGCGCCGGCTCAACGATGCGCTCAACCAGTACCATGGGCGCACGCTGACCATCGCCATCGAGCTGATCAAGCCCGAGCAGGAAACCCCGGCCCAGGCAGCGACCCGTCGGCGCCTTAACCGCCAGCGCGAGGCCGAGGACTCGATCCACGCAGATCCGCTTATCCAACAAATGATGCAACAGTTCGGTGCGGTCGTCCGCCACGATACTATTGAACCTGTCGAAGCCCCGGTGCCCCAAGCGTCATGACACCGGGCTACTCATTGATCCACGTACTTTTGAGGTGATTCCCATGATGAAAGGTGGCATGGCCGGCCTGATGAAGCAGGCGCAGCAGATGCAGGAAAAAATGGCCAAGATGCAGGAAGAGCTGGCCAACGCCGAAGTCACCGGTAAAGCCGGTGGCGATATGGTCAGCGTGGTGATGACCGGTCGTCACGACATCAAGCGTGTCAGCATCGATCCAAGCGTATTGCCAGGCGTGGGTGAAGATGACCTGGAAATGCTCGAAGCGCTGTTCGCCGCAGCCGTCAACGACGCTGTGCGCAAGATCGAAGCCAACAGCCAGGACAAAATGTCCGGCGTGACCGCTGGCATGCAACTGCCACCGGGCATGAAACTGCCGTTCTGATACACGCTTTAGCTAGACTCAAATGCCAGGCATCGCGCCTGGCATTTTTTTTGGCCGGTCGAAACATCGAACCCCAGGCCTTCACCGATGGTCTGCACCCTATACCGTTGAAACCACTCACCGATAAAGGAGCCCCGCTGATGCCTCAAGAAATGACGCTCAACCAACGCATCGTTCTGGTCTCACGCCCTCAAGGCGCACCCACGCCGGAAAACTTTCGCCTGGAACGTGTGAGCCTGCCGGACCTGGCAGACGGTCAGGTGTTGCTCAAGACCCTGTACCTGTCCCTGGACCCTTACATGCGTGGACGCATGAGTGACGCGCCGTCCTACGCCGCGCCCGTGGAAATCGGCGAGGTGATGACCGGTGGGGCTGTCAGCCGTGTCGAGCAATCGCGCAACCCGAAATTCGAAGTGGGCGACCTGGTGGTCGGCGCCACCGGCTGGCAAAGCCACTGCATTTGCGAAGGCCATAACCTGATCCCGCTGCCCAAGGGGTTGCCGAGTCCGTCGATGGCCTTGGGCGTACTGGGTATGCCGGGCATGACGGCCTACATGGGCTTGATGGATATCGGCCAGCCCAAGGCCGGGGAAACCCTGGTGGTGGCGGCTGCGTCTGGCGCGGTGGGGTCGGTGGTGGGCCAAGTGGCCAAGCTCAAGGGCTTGCGCGTGGTGGGCATTGCCGGTGGCGCAGACAAGTGCCGCTACGTGGTGGATGAGTTGGGCTTTGACGCCTGTATCGACCACAAGAGCGAAGATTTTGCCCATGAGCTGGCCCTGGCCTGTTTCAAAGGCGTGGACATTTATTTCGAAAACGTCGGCGGTAAAGTCTTCGATGCCGTGCTGCCTTTGCTCAACCCCAAAGCGCGCGTGCCGCTGTGCGGGTTGATTGCCGGCTATAACGCCCATGAAGCGCCCAGCGGCCCTGACCGTTTGCCGGCCCTGCAACGCACCTTGCTGACCAAGCGGGTGCGCATCCAGGGCTTTATCGTGTTCGATGACTACGGCGACCGCCAGCCGGAGTTCCTCAGTGCCATGGCGCCTTGGGTGCGCGAGGGCAAGATCAAGTTCCGCGAGGACGTGGTCGACGGCCTGGAGCAGGCGCCCGAAGCCTTTATCGGCCTGCTCGAAGGGCGCAACTTCGGCAAGTTGGTGGTGCGCGTCGCGCAGGATTGAGTATTTGACGCTAATCCGGGGCGCGGGTATAAACCGCGTCTCGTTGTTTTGTCGGACCCTTCGCCCATGAGCTTCAGCCCCCTGATTCGCCAACTGATCGACGCCTTGCGCACCTTGCCCGGCGTTGGCCAGAAAACTGCCCAGCGCATGGCGCTGCAACTGCTGGAGCGTGACCGCAGCGGCGGCACCCGCCTGGCCCAGGCCCTGAGCCAGGCCATGGAGGGCGTGGGCCACTGCCGCCAGTGCCGAACCCTCACCGAAGAAGAACTCTGCCCGCAATGCGCCGACCCACGTCGCGACGACACGTTGCTGTGCGTGGTGGAAGGGCCGATGGATGTGTACGCCGTGGAGCAAACCGGTTACCGCGGGCGTTACTTTGTGCTCAAGGGCCACCTGTCGCCGCTCGACGGTTTGGGGCCGGAAGCCATCGGTATTCCACAACTGGTGGCGCGAATCGAAGAGCAGGGCACCTTTACCGAAGTGATCCTGGCAACCAACCCGACGGTGGAAGGTGAAGCCACCGCGCACTACATCGCCCAGTTGCTGACCAATAAAGGTTTGATTACTTCACGGATCGCCCATGGCGTACCGTTGGGGGGCGAGCTGGAATTGGTGGACGGCGGCACCCTGGCGCACTCGTTCGCAGGCCGCAAACCCATCGCCCTCTAAAAGCCACTGCAATCTGGAGCTTCCTAACCCTGTAGGAGCGAGCTTGCTCGCGAAAAACTAATAGGCGCCGCGTTCACTCAGGAAGCACGCGTTATCGTTGACGTTTTTCGCGAGCAAGCTCGCTCCTACAGGATTAGCGCAGACACAGTCCCTGTGTATGACTTGATAACCAAGCAAGCGCTTGGTAAGTTCGCTCCATCTCGCCATGGAGCTTGCCGATGTCTGCCTATCAGGAATACTTCGATCCCAGCCACCAATTGGTCCGCGACAGCGTGCGCCGCTTCGTCGAGCGCGAGATGCTGCCGGGCATCGAGCACTGGGAGGAAGCTGAGAGCTTTCCCCGTGAGCTTTACCTCAAGGCCGGTGCGGCGGGCATTCTGGGCATCGGCTACCCCGAGGCGCTGGGTGGCAGCCACGAAGGCGATCTGTTCGCCAAGGTCGCCGCCAGCGAAGAGCTGATGCGCTGCGGCTCCGGCGGCGTGGTGGCAGGGCTCGGCTCCCTGGATATCGGCCTGCCGCCCATCGTCAAATGGGCCCGGCCCGACGTGCGTGAGCGCATAGCGCCTCTGGTGCTCGCCGGCGAGAAGATCATCGCCCTGGCGGTCACCGAGCCCAGCGGCGGCTCGGATGTAGCCAACCTGCAAACCCGCGCCGTACGTGAAGGCGAGCATTACCGCGTGAGCGGTGCCAAGACCTTTATCACCAGCGGCATTCGCGCTGATTTCTACACCGTGGCCGTGCGCACGGGTGGGCCGGGCTTTGGTGGCATCAGCCTGCTGCTGATTGAAAAAGACACGCCCGGTTTTACCGTCGGCCAGCCACTGAAGAAGATGGGCTGGTGGGCGTCGGACACCGCCGAGTTATTCTTCGATGACTGCCGCGTGCCTGTGGGCAATCTCGTCGGTGTCGAGAACATGGGCTTTGCCTGCATCATGGGCAACTTCCAGAGCGAGCGCCTGGCCTTGGCCCTCATGGCCAACATGACCGCGCAACTGGCCTTGGAGGAAAGCCTCCAGTGGGCCGCCCAGCGCGAAGCATTCGGCAAACCCATCGGCAAATTCCAGGTGCTCAAGCATCGCCTGGCGGAAATGGCTACCGCCGTGGAGGTTTCCCGCGAGTTCACCTATCGCCAGGCCGCGAAGATGGCCGCCGGCAAGAGCGTAATCAAAGAGATTTCCATGGCCAAGAATCTGGCCACCGATACCGCTGATCGGGTGACGTATGACGCGGTGCAGATATTGGGCGGGCAGGGATATATGCGTGGCAGTCTGGTGGAGCGGCTGTATCGCGATAACCGGATTTTGTCGATTGGTGGCGGGACGCGCGAAGTGATGAATGAAATCATCAGTAAGCAGATGGGGTTGTAAGCCGGGGTGTTCTTTCGGCCTCATCGCGGGCAAGCCCGGCTCCCACAGGAGAATGCATTCCACGGTGGGAGCCGGGCTTGCCCGCGAAAGCGTCAGTACTGACGACGCTTATCTCTCGGTCAGCCCGAACTGCGTCAGGCAATACGTCGGAATCCCCATGTCTGCCAACCGCTGCGAGCCACCCAGCTCCGGCAAATCAATAATCGCCGCGGCTTCAAAGATCTTTGCCCCCATGCGCCGCACCAGGTTCGCTGCAGCAATCAGGGTGCCGCCGGTGGCGATCAGGTCATCGAACATCAGCACCGAATCGCCTTCGCACAGGCTGTCGGCGTGCACTTCCAGGAAGGCTTCGCCGTACTCGGTCTGGTAACCCTCGGCCAGCACGTCCGCCGGCAGCTTGCCTTGCTTGCGGAACAGGATGAGCGGCTTGTTGAGTTGGTAGGCGATGATCGAGCCGATCAGGAAGCCACGGGCATCCATTGCACCGATATGGGTGAAATCGGCTTCGACATAGCGTTGGGCAAAGCTGTCGGCCACCAGGCGCAGGGCGCGGGGCGATTGAAACAGCGGCGTGATGTCACGAAAGATCACACCCGGCTTGGGGAAGTCGATAACGGGGCGAATCAGGGATTTGATGTCGAACGAATCAAAAGTCATCGTCGAGGAGTCCAGAGCGGAAAACGGACTCGAAGTATACCTGCGGCCTCGCCGATTGGCGCGGCCGCAGCCTGGATCAGACCTCCAGCGAACCGCCAGCCAATGCACACAGCTGGATCGGGTCGAGGATATGCACTTCTTTACCCTCGGCGGCAATCAACTGGTTCTGCTGGAAACGGGTAAACACGCGGGACACGGTCTCCACTGCCAGGCCCAGGTAATTACCGATCTCATTGCGCGACATGCTCAGGCGGAACTGGTTGGCCGAGAACCCACGGGCGCGAAAGCGCGCCGACAGGTTGACCAGGAACGTGGCGATACGCTCGTCGGCGGTTTTCTTCGACAGCAGCAGCATCATTTGCTGGTCGTCACGAATCTCGCGGCTCATCACGCGCATCAACTGGCGGCGCAATTGCGGCAGTTGCAGGGCCAGTTCATCCAGGCGCTCGAAAGGAATTTCGCACACCGACGTGGTTTCCAGGGCCTGGGCCGACACCGGATGAATCTCGGTGTCCATCCCCGACAGCCCGACCAACTCGCTTGGCAGGTGGAAACCGGTGATTTGCTCTTCGCCGCCGTCGCTGAGGCTGAAGGTCTTCAACGCGCCCGAGCGTACTGCATAGACGGAATCAAACTTGTCGCCCTGGCGAAACAGAAACTCGCCTTTTTTCAGTGGGCGGCCGCGTTTGACGATGTCGTCCAGCGCATCCATGTCTTCCAGATTCAACGAAAGTGGCAGGCAGAGGGGGGCCAGGCTGCAATCCTTGCAATGGGCCTGGCTGTGAGCGCGCAGTTTGACTGGCTCGGACATTTCTTAAATCCTTGTGGGAAAACACACATAAGACGTAAGGGTAACGCACTGGGGGGCAGCGAGGCCAGCGTGTACAGAAAACCTGCACAGGTATAAAGATTTGTTGCTTGAGGTCGATACAAAGAGCACATCTCTTAGACGGAGCTCGGATCATGTCTGTTATAGCGGCCTACAACCCGGCTATTCGCATCCCTGTTGTGCCTGACGCGAAGCCGGTTACTGCGCTCAAGGACGAAGGTCCCACCCTTGAAAAATCTTCTGAAACCAAGGTCGTGGAAGGTGTGACAGTGACTATTTCCGCTGCGGCATTCAAAGCGGCAGGCGTGGAGCAGCGCAGCAATGCGGACATCGATGACAGTGGCCTGGAAGACAACGTCAAACAGGTACTGAAAATGATCCGCCAACTGAAGCAACAGATCGCCGAAAAACAGGCCGAACTGGCGGCGGTGGCCGCGGACAGTAATCTTTCCCCTGAAGAGGCGCGTGCCAAGGCGAGCGCGCTGCAGACCGAGATCGGTTCGCTGCAGGCTGGCCTGATGTCGGCTCAGACGTCGCTGGCCAAGGCGATGAAAGGCATGAGTGCCGAGGATTCGATGAAAGCTGCCTCCCTGGCGATGTAATCAAATCACCCGCGAAAACCGTTGCCTGTTCTGGTGCTCCAGGTAGGCATCGAACACCATGCACACCGAGCGCACCAACAAGCGCCCGGCCGGCAGCACGCGAATGCCCTGGGCGTCCAGTTCGATCAAGCCATCATCGGCCATTGTCTGCAATTGCGGCCATAACTCGGCAAAATAGTCGCGAAAATCGATGTTGTACGCCTGTTCGATTCCCTCGAATGCCAGGCTGAAATTGCAGATCAACTGCTGGATCACGTCCCGTCGCAACCGGTCGTCCGTAGTGCAGACCAGGCCGCGGCTCGTCGCCAGTTGCGCGCCCGCCAAGGCATTCTGGTACTGGTTCAGGTCACTGCTGTTCTGGCAATACAGGTCGCCGATCTGGCTGATCGCCGACACCCCCAGCCCAATCAGGTCGCAGTGCCCGTGGGTGGTGTAACCCTGGAAGTTGCGCTGCAGCTTGCCTTCTTCCTGGGCCACCGCCAGTTCGTCGTCCGGCAGCGCAAAGTGGTCCATGCCTATGTAGCGGTAACCGGCCTGGGTCAGTTGTTCGATGGTGGTTTGCAGCATCAGCAGTTTTTCTGCCGGCGAGGGCAGGTCGTCGGTGTTGATCCGCCGCTGGGGCATGAAGCGTTCCGGCAGGTGCGCGTAGTTGAATACCGACAGGCGGTCAGGCTGCAAGCGGATAACTTCCTCCACGGTGCGCGCAAAGTTCAACGGCGACTGCTTGGGAAGGCCGTAGATCAGGTCGATATTGATCGAGCGAAATTGCAAGGTGCGCGCTGCATCGATCACGGCGCGGGTTTCCTCCAGGCTTTGCAGGCGGTTGACCGCCCGTTGCACCTCGGGGTCGAGGTCTTGCAGGCCGATGCTCACGCGGTTGAAGCCCAGTTCGCGTAGCAGGCCCATGGTGGCCCAGTCGGCTTCGCGCGGGTCGATTTCGATGCCGTAGTCGCCCGAGTCATCATCCAGCAAATTGAAATGCTGGCGCAGGCGTGTCATCACCTGGCGCAGTTCATCGTGGCTGAGAAACGTTGGCGTACCGCCGCCGAAATGCAGTTGCTCAACGGGTTGCTGCGGGTCGAGGTGGCAGGCCACCAATTGGATCTCCTGCTCCAGGCGCTGCAGGTAGGCCTGGGCGCGCCCCCGGTCCTTGGTGATCACCTTGTTGCAGGCGCAGTAGTAGCAAATGTTGGCGCAGAAGGGTACATGCACGTACAGCGACAGTGGCCGCACTGCCTTGCGGCTGTCACGCAGGGCGTGGAGCAGGTCGAAGGTGCCGACCTGGCTGTCAAATTGTACGGCGGTGGGGTAGGACGTGTAGCGCGGCCCCGCCAAGTCGTAGCGGTGAATCAGATCTGTGTCCCAACGAATGGCGTCGAGCATGCGGGCGGTCCCCCGGATTGGCTAGTGGGCCGAGTCTAGGGGCAGGGCGGTACAGCCATCTTGATTTGCATCAACGGGGAGCGGCGCTATGCCACAGGGCCTGTTAATGCCCCATTAGCCAGTGCTGATGGGGGCCGGGCAAGGTCCAGAGGCCGAAGATCATCACCAGCACCCCGCCGGCCACCCGCACGCTGCGCTTGCGCAACAACGCCGTCACCCGTTCGGCGGCCAGCCCGGTGGCCAGCAGCACCGGCCAGGTGCCCAGCCCGAACGCCAGCATCAGCAAGGCGCTGTCCAGTGCATTGCCCTGGCTCGCCGCCCATAGCAGGGTGCTGTAGACGAGCCCGCACGGCAACCAGCCCCACAGCGCACCCAGCAACAACGCGCGGGGCAGGCTGGCCACCGGCAGCAAACGGTTGGCCACTGGCTGCAGATGCCGCCACAGGCCGCGCCCCAGGCTTTCGATACGGGTGAGGCCGCTCCACCAGCCGGCCAGGTACAGGCCCATGCACACCAACAGCAGGCCGGCGAGCACACGCATGAACATCGCCGCCGGGCTGTTGGCCACCGCCCAGCCGGCCAGGCCGATCAATAAACCGGCGGTGGCATAGCTGAGGATGCGCCCCAGGTTGTATGCCAGCAGCAGGCGAAAACGGCGGCTGCGTTGTTCCTTGGGAATCGCCAGGGTCAGCGCGCCCATCAACCCACCGCACATGCCCAGGCAGTGGCCACCACCGAGCAGGCCGAGGATCAGCGCCGAGACCAGCAAGGGCATCAGCTCAAGCATGAGGGGGCTCTTTGGGCGGTTGCTCGGGGTTGTTGGCTTCATCGATGGCGGCCAGGTGGTTCGGGTCCTGGTCATCGAACAGCACGCTATGGGCCGGGCCATCGAGGTCTTCGTACTGGCCGCTGTCCACGGCCCAGAAGAAGATGTAGATGGCCACGCCCACTAACAGCAGTGCTGCCGGAATCATCACATAGAGAGCTGGCATCTGTACTCCATGCCCACGCGGCTCAGGCCGGCAGCGGGCGGGTTGCTGGGGCGGTACCCGGGGCTTGCGCGCTCGGCAGGCGAGTCAGGCGCAACGCGTTGAGTACCACGGTCAACGAACTGAGGGACATGCCGATGGCCGCCCAGATCGGAGTGATCCAACCCAGGGCGGCGAACGGCAGCATAAGGCCATTGTACAACCCGGCCCACAACAGGTTCTCGATGATCACTCGGCGGGTGCGCCGCGCGAGGCTGAAGGCCTGCACCAGCGCATCCAGGCGGTTGGACAACAGCACCGCATCGGCGCTGGTTTTTGCCAGGTCGGTGGCCGAGCCCATCGCCACACTGATATCGGCAGCAGCCAACACCGGCACATCATTGACCCCATCGCCCAGCATCAGCACTTTGCGACCTTCCTTGTGCAGGTTTTGCAGTACCTGCAGCTTGTCGTCAGGGCGCAGGCTGCCGTGGGCCTCGTCGATACCCAGCTCAGAGGCGACACTGGCTACCATCGGCGAACTGTCGCCGGAGAGCAACAGCGTGCGCCAGCCCCGCGCCTTGCATGCGGCCAGCAAGGCGGGGGCGTCGCTGCGCAGACGGTCGTCGAGTACGAACCAGGCCAGCGCCCCGCTGCGGTCGCCCAGCAGCAGCCATTGCCCGGCTTCGTCCGGCGAGGCGGGAATCGCGCAGCCACTGAGTTCACAGACAAAACCCGGCTGGCCGATGCGCAACAGACATTCTCCCACACGACCCTCCAGGCCCAGGCCTTGCGTGCTCAGCACTTCATCGGCGGCCAGCGGCGCACGGCCGAAGGCACGGGCAATCGGGTGTTCGGAGCGGTTCTCCAGGGCGGCGGCAAGGCCCAGGCATTGGTCGCTGTCCAGCGCGCCGAGGGGCCGGATGGCGCGCAACGCCAGGCGCCCTTCGGTGAGGGTGCCGGTCTTGTCGAAAATCACCGTGTCGATCTGGTTCAGGCCCTCCAGCACATGGCCGCGGGTCAGCAGTAACCCGAGACTGTGCAAGGTACCGGTGGCGGCGGTAAGGGCGGTGGGCGTGGCCAGTGACAGGGCGCACGGACAGGTCGCCACCAGCATCGCCAGCACAATCCAGAACGCCCGGATGGGGTCCAGCTCCCACCACAGCAGGCCGATCAGTGCGGCGGCGATCAGCGAGCACAACAAGAACCACTGCGCAGCGCGGTCGGCGATCTGCGCCAGGCGCGGCTTCTCGGCCTGGGCGCGCTCCAGCAGGCGCACGATGGCGGACAGGCGCGTGTCATGCCCCAGGGCGCGTACTTGGACGGTCAGCGCGCCTTCGACATTCAGCGTGCCGGCCGTGACGCTGTCACCCGTGCGCCGAGGTTGCGGCAGGTACTCGCCGGTCAGCAGGGATTCATCAATGCTGGATTGGCCGTCGAGAATCACCCCATCCGCCGGCAGTACTGCGCCGGGATGCACCAGCACACGATCACCCAGTGCCAACTCGCTGAGCAGGATGCGTTCGCTCTGGCCATCATCCTTGAGGCGCAGGCAGGAGGCGGGCAACAGGTTGACCAGTTGGGCGGTGGCTGCGGCAGTACGCTCCCGGGCGCGGCGCTCAAGGTAGCGTCCGGCCAGCAGGAACAGGGCAAACATGCCCACGGCATCGAAATACAACTCGCCTACGCCAGTGATCGCCGTCCAGATGCCGGCCAGGTACGCGCCGCCAATCGCCAGGGACACCGACACGTCCATGGTCAGGTGGCGCGTGCGCAGGTCACGCAGGGCGCCTTTGAAGAAGGGCGCGCAGCTGTAGAACACGATGGGCGTGGTCAGAAACATCGCGACCCAGCGCAGGATGACGTGCAGTTCCGGGCTCAGGTCGATATTGAATTCCGGCCAGGTGGCCATGGTTGCCATCATGGCCTGGAACCACAGCAAGCCGGCGACCCCCAGTTGTCGCAGGGCCAGGCGATTCTCGCTGGCCAATTGTTCGGCGGCGCGGTCGGCCTGGTAAGGGTGGGCGGCGTAACCGATATGGCGCAGCTCGCTGAGCAGTTGGCTCAACGGCAATTGCCCATCGGCCCAGCGCACGTGCAGGCGGTGGTTGGACAGGTTCAATCGCGCTTCGGCCACCGCAGGCAGGCTGCGCAGGTGTTTCTCGATCAACCAGCCGCAGGCGGCGCAACTGATGCCTTCCATCAGCAAGGTGGTTTCGGCCAGGTCGCCTTGATGGCGGACAAAGGGTTTTTGCACATCGGCGCGATCGTACAGCGCCAGCTCGTCCACCAATTGCACGGGCAGCGCCTCGGGGTTGGCCGAGGCTTCGCTGCGGTGTTGGTAATAGCTTTCCAGCCCGCCGGCCACTATCGCCTCGGCCACGGCCTGGCAGCCCGGGCAGCAGAGTTCGCGGCGTTCGCCGAGGATCTGGGCGGTGAACCGGCTTCCGGAGGGGACGGGTAGGGCGCAGTGGTAGCAGGGGGTGGGTTGGGTCATTACTCGGTTCCGCAGATCGTTCCCACGCTTTGCGTGGGAATGTTGCCCGTGACGCTCTGCGTCACAAAGCGGACGCAGAGCGTCCAGCAAGGCGTTACCACGCAGAGCGTGGGAACGATCATCGTCTACTTCTTCAAGTCTTCAGCGCCCTGCAACGGTTCGTCACCCAGCAACAAATCCTTGTCATGGCTGACCTCTTCTTCTTCGAACAGGCGCCAGGTGTTGCCGCCTTCCACGCCAAGCAGTTCCACGAAACGGCGACCTTCGACCTTGTCGGTGACCTGGCCGATGTAGCGGCCGGGCTCGCTGTCGCTGCGGGTGAGGTTGATCTTGCGATCCTTCTCTGGCTGGGTCGGGGAGATCAGGTTCAGCTCCAGGGTATTTGGATTGCTGTAGCCAGTCAGTTGCAGCTCGACCTCGCCGGTCAGTTCGTCCAGGTGCAGCTTGCCGCGCAGTTGCAGGGTCTGGGCCAGGCGTTCGCGGTCCAGGGAACGGTTGATGCCTTTGCCGGCCTCGTAGTAGTTGTCGTTGACCAGATTGTCCGGGTTGTTCACTGCGATGGTCACCATGGACAAGGTCAGGGTCACCGAGCAGGCCAGAATCGCGATGATGATCCAGGGCCAGAGGTGCTTGTACCAAGGGCTGGCGGCAGTAGTTGCGGGCATGCGTATGTTCCCTGTTAACGGACTTGTGGGCCGATGAATCGGCTCTTGGCTTCAATATGGACGCTGGTGTCATCGGCGTCTTCGAGGATGAAGGTCACCTCGTTGGTGCTCGACGGCAACTGCTCGGGCGCACTCGACAACTCCACCGGCATGCTGACGATATCGCCGGCGGCCACTTTGATTTCGCGCCGGCCTTGCAGCTTGAGGTCTGGCAGGCCAGCGGCGTCGAGCACGTAGGTGTGGTCGCGCTGGTCTTTGTTCATGATCTTCAGGCTGTAGACGTTTTCGATGCGCCCTTCGGCGTTCTCGCGATACAGCACGCGGTCTTTGCTGACGTCGAAACCTACCAGCGAGCGCATGAAGAAGGCCGACACCAACAGGCTGATCATCGCCAGCAACACCAGGGCGTAACCGATCAGGCGCGGGCGCAGCTTATGGGTTTTCTGCCCCGACAGGTTGTGTTCGGTGGTGTAGCTGATCAGGCCGCGTGGGTACTCCATCTTGTCCATGATGTTGTCGCAGGCATCGATACAGGCGGCGCAACCGATGCACTCGATTTGCAGCCCGTCGCGGATATCGATACCGGTAGGGCACACCTGCACGCACATCGTGCAGTCGATGCAGTCGCCCAGGCCCTGGGCCTTGTAGTCGGTACCCTTTTTACGTGGGCCACGCACTTCGCCACGGCGCGGGTCATAGGACACGATCAAGGTGTCCTTGTCGAACATCACGCTCTGGAAGCGCGCATAGGGGCACATGTAGATGCACACCTGCTCACGCAGCCAGCCGGCGTTGCCGTAGGTGGCGAGGGTGAAGAAACCCACCCAGAAATACGACCAGCCATCGGCCTGGCCAGTGAAAAAGTCGAACACCAGTTCGCGAATCGGCGAGAAGTAGCCGACGAAGGTGATGCCGGTGGCAAAGCCGATCAGCAGCCACAGGCTGTGCTTGCTGAACTTGCGCAGGAATTTGTTGGCGCTCATGGGCGCTTTGTCGAGCTTGATGCGCTGGTTGCGGTCGCCTTCGGTGACCTTTTCGCACCACATGAAGATCCATGTCCACACGCTCTGTGGGCAGGTATAGCCGCACCACACACGCCCGGCGTATACGGTGATAAAGAACAGGCCAAAGGCCGCGACAATGAGAATGCCCGACAGCAGGATGAAATCCTGAGGCCAGAACGTTGCGCCGAAAATAAAGAATTTACGCTCCGGCAGGTTCCACCACACCGCCTGGTGACCGCCCCAATTCAGCCACACCGTGCCGAAGTACAACAGGAACAGAGCGGCACCGCCGACCATGCGCAAGTTGCGGAACAAGCCAGTGAAGGCGCGGGTGTAGATCTTCTCTCTCGAAGCGTAAAGGTCGACGGTCTTGGCAGGCGGGGTAACGTCATGTACCGGTATCTGGTCGCTCATCATTGCATCCCACGGCGGTGGAGATTTGCCTCGGCCAGTACGTGCCAGCCGGGGTCAAATTAAGGGTGTTGCAGTGGCCTAATGATACGCCCCCGATGGTGCGCAAAGGGTGCGACCTTTGGTCGCGTTGGGGGAAATCAATTGATGGTGTACGTGACCTGGATCAATTGACTTGGCAAGTATGGACGGTTTTTGTCGGTAAGCCGGTCATTCGTCCCATGGATTGATCAGTGCAACGCCGCTCGATTGGAAGTCGCTGATGTTGCGCGTGACGACGGTGAGCCCATGAACCAGCGCAGTTGCGGCAATCAATGAATCACTTTCGTTGGCTCGGTCGGGTACATGCAAGTGTGCGCAACGCAACGCGACCGCTGCATCGACGGGCAGGATTCTGGCATCAAAGGCGGGCATCACATGACGCTTGAGCCAGGCTCTCAGCACCTTCCCCTGCGCCGGGTCTCGCCGCTCAATTCGCAGGACTCCGGTTTCCAATTCCTTCAGCGTGATCGCCGAAATAAACATACGTGGAGCCACCACACTTTTTGCCCACGCCACGACATTTGAATCAGCCTGAGGTTTACGCAGTTCAGAGATCACATTCGTGTCGAGTAAATACATCAAGAAAAGTCCACGGGTCGATGAATGATCACGGCACGTTCGGTTTCGAAGTCGATATCGGCCGCTTCCGGCATCACCAACAGGTCAACGATGTCGGCATTCAGACCTGTCAGCTTCTGGTAGTCCTCAATGCTTAGCAGTACATGGGCAGGCTTGCCGCGATCAGTGATAAAAACCGGCCCTTTGCGGGCGGCTTTTTTGGCACCACTTGTGTCTTGGTTGAATTCGCGGCTGGAAATGGTCGTGATGGTCATGGGGTAGGTCCCCTTCGCTGGAGTGAATGTAGTTACGTTACTACTTGGCGAGTGCGCGCGGCAAGGTTGAGGCTACGAACGGTAGATTTGGCTTTGAAAGTTTCGCAGCTAAAACAAAAAAGCCCCGCCAGCATTCGCTGCGCGGGGCTCCATTATTGTTTCAGAGGTCTTACTGCTCCTCAGCCTTCTTATCCCCATGCGACAAGCTATACACATACGCCGCAAGCAAGTGCACCTTGTCATTGCCCTGCAACTGCTCCTGCGCGGGCATCTGGCCCTGGCGGCCATAACGGATGGTCTGCTGCAGTTGCGCAAAGCTTGAACCGTAGATGAACGCCCCCGGATGCGTCAGGTCCGGCGCGCCCATGGCGGGGGTGCCTTTACCGGCCGGGCCGTGGCAGGCCACGCAGTTGGCGGCGAAGAGTTTCTCACCGTTGGCCACATCGGCCTTGGCACCTTCCGGCAGTTTGCGACCATCGAGTTGGGTCACCACAAAGCCTGCTACGTCAGCCACGCCTTGCTCGCCGATGACTTCGGCCCAGCCTGGCATCACCGCGTGGCGGCCCTTCATGATGGTTTCCTTGATGGTGTTGGGTTCGCCACCCCAGCGCCAGTCGGCGTCGGTCAGGTTGGGAAAGCCGTAGGCGCCCTTGGCGTCGGAGCCGTGGCACACCGAGCAGTTGGAGGCGAACAGGCGGCCACCCATCTTCAAGGCTTGCGGGTCCTTGGCGACTTCCTCAATCGGCATCGACGCGAATTTGGCGAAGATCGGCCCGAACTTGGCCTCCGACCTGGCCATTTCCTTTTCCCACTCGTGCACGCCGGTCCAGCCGGTCTGGCCGTTGGCGAACGGGGTTTGCTTGTCGTTGTCGAGGTAGTTGTAGCCTGGCAGCAGGCCCTTCCAGTTCCCGAGGCCAGGGTAGAGCACCAGGTAACCAAGGGCGAAGACGATGGTGCCGACAAACAGCATGAACCACCACTTGGGCAGCGGGTTGTCGTACTCCTCGATGCCGTCGAACGAGTGGCCGACGGTCTCGTCCGTCTGCTCGGTGCGCTGGCCCTTGCGGGTCGACAGCAGCAGCCAGGTCAGGGCGAAGATGGTACCCAGACTGAGGACTGTGACGTACAGACTCCAGAACGTAGTCATTCTTTGTTACTCCTAGAAGCTTGCTCGACGTGCTTGATGGCTTCGGGATCATCTGCAAAGGGCAGCATGGTCGCGTCGTCAAACTCCGACTTGCGCCGTGGGCTGAACACCCACAACGCCAGGCCGATAAAGGCCACCATCACCACAACGGTGCCCAGGCCACGAATCATCCCGATATCCATGTAGGTCACCGTTTGCTTTTGATGATGGTGCCAAGGCCTTGCAGGTAGGCCACCAATGCGTCCATTTCGGTCTTGCCCTTCACGGCGGCGGCCGCACCGGCGATGTCTTCGTCGGTGTAGGGCACCCCCAGGGTGCGCAAGACTTCCATCTTCTTCGCGGTGTCCTTGCCGTCGAGCTTGTTTTCCACGAGGAACGGGTACGCCGGCATTTTCGACTCAGGCACGACGTTGCGCGGGTTGTACAGGTGCGCACGCTGCCAGTCATCGGAGTAACGCCCGCCCACACGGGCCAGGTCCGGGCCGGTGCGCTTGGAACCCCACAGGAACGGGTGGTCCCACACGCTTTCACCGGCGACCGAGTAGTGGCCGTAGCGTTCGGTTTCGGCGCGGAAGGGGCGGATCATCTGCGAGTGGCAGCCCACGCAACCGTTGGCGATGTAAACGTCGCGGCCTTCCAGTTCAAGGGCGGTGCGCGGCTTCATGCCTTCGACCGGCTTGTTGGTCACGTCCTGGAAAAACAGTGGGACGATTTGGGTCAGGCCGCCAATGCTCACGGCGATGACCATGAAGAAGGCCAGCAGGCCGATGTTCTTCTCGACGACTTCATGCTTCATCAGTGAGCTCCCACAACGGCGATCTTGGCGGCGGCTTCGGCTTCTACAGGGTCGCTGGCACGCACGGTGCGCCAGACGTTGTAGGCCATCAACAGCATGCCACTGGCAAAGAACGCACCGCCCAGGGCACGTACGATAAAGCCCGGGTGGCTGGCTTGCAGCGCTTCGACGAAGGAATAGGTGAGGGTGCCGTCATCGTTGATCGCACGCCACATCAGGCCCTGGGTGATGCCGTTGACCCACATCGAGGCGATGTAGAGCACGGTGCCGATAGTGGCCAGCCAGAAGTGTGCGTTGATCAGCCCGACGCTGTGCATCTGCACGCGGCCGAACAGTTTGGGGATCATGTGGTACAGCGCGCCGATGGAGATCATCGCTACCCAGCCCAGAGCGCCGGCATGTACGTGGCCGATGGTCCAGTCGGTGTAGTGGGACAGCGAGTTGACGGTCTTGATCGCCATCATCGGACCTTCAAAGGTCGACATGCCGTAGAACGCCAGGGACACCACCAGAAACCGCAGGATCGGGTCGGTGCGCAGCTTATGCCAGGCGCCCGAGAGGGTCATCATGCCGTTGATCATGCCGCCCCAGCTTGGCGCCAGCAGGATGATCGACATCGCCATGCCCAGGGACTGTGCCCAATCCGGCAAGGCGGTGTAGTGCAGGTGGTGAGGGCCGGCCCAGATGTACAGGGTGATCAGCGCCCAGAAGTGCACGATGGACAGGCGATAAGAGTAGATCGGACGCTCGGCCTGCTTGGGCACGAAGTAGTACATCATCCCCAGGAAACCGGTGGTGAGGAAGAAGCCTACGGCGTTGTGGCCGTACCACCACTGGATCATCGCGTCCGTTGCGCCGGAATAGGCCGAATAGGACTTGAACAGGTTCACCGGCAGGGAGGCGTGGTTGACGATGTGCAGCATCGCCGTGACCACGATAAAGGCCCCGTAGAACCAGTTGCCCACGTAGATGTGCTTGGTCTTGCGCTTGACGATGGTGCCGAAGAACACCAGGCCGTAGGTCACCCACACGATGGCAAGCAAAATGGCGATCGGCCATTCCAGCTCGGCGTATTCCTTGGTAGTGGTGTAGCCCAGGGGCAGGCTGATGATGGCGCCGACGATGACCGCCTGCCAGCCCCAGAAGGTGAAGGCGGCCAGACCATCGGAAATCAGTCGCGTCTGGCAGGTGCGCTGCACGACATAGTAGGAGGTGGCAAACAGTGCACATCCGCCGAAGGCGAAGATCACCAGGTTGGTGTGCAGTGGGCGCAGGCGGCCGAAAGTCGTCCAGGGCAGGTCGAAATTCAATTGCGGCCAAACCAGTTGCGAGGCGATGAACACCCCGAGCCCCATGCCAAGGATCCCCCAGACCACCGTCATGATGGCGAACTGGCGGACTACCTTATAGTTATAAGCAGTCGGACTGATTGCTGTGCTCATTCTAAGGTTCCACGGTTTAGGTTTTTTTATAGGTAAAATCGGCCGCAAGTATGTAGAAACCGAGGGGCCATTGCAACGCAATGGCTGACCTGTATCAATGCGTTCCACGCCAGATTCTGCGCCCTTTCCATGTTTGGTGTAAGGATAAAGACCGAAATAGAAAGCTGATCAAGTGGACAGGAATTTCAGGGGGCGCAACGGATACCGTCGTCTACGCCAGAATTGCTCCACTGTGGGAACAAGCGTAGACCCGAATAGGAGGAGGGGAAAGTTGGGTTTGGAAGGGGTGCGACACTTGGTCGCGACTTATGTCTGTGGCGAGGGAGCTTGCTCCCGTTGGGCTGCGCAACGGCCCCAAAATCGTGGGAGCGCTTCGCACTCCAGCGGGAGCAAGCTCCCTCGCCACAGGTAGAGCTTTTACTGCGGTTGGCTGTCTGGCGTTGCGTCATCAGCGTTATGGGACAGGCTGTACACGTACGCCGCCAGCAAGTGCACCTTGTCATTGCCTTGCAGCACGTCCTGAGCCGGCATCTGGCCCTGGCGACCATGGCGGATGGTCTGCTGCAACTGCGCCAGGCTGGTGCCGTAGATAAAGCCGGCAGGCTCGGTCAGGTTGGGCGCACCCATGGCTTCCACGCCGTGACCTTGCGGACCATGACACGCCACGCAAGTGGTGCTGAAGGCGGCTTGCCCGGCGGCCAGGTCGGCGGTGTTGTCGGCGGGCAACGGCAGCTTGGCCAGGTCGTGACGCACGTAGGCGGCGACGTTCTTCACCCCGTCCTCGCCCAGCACTTCACCCCAGGCCGGCATCGCCGCGTGGCGACCGTTCAGGATGGTGGCCTTGATGGCCTCGGCCGAACCGCCCCAGCGCCAGTTGTTGTCGGCCAGGTTGGGGAAGCCATAGGCGCCCTTGGCGTCCGAGCCGTGGCACACCGCACAGTTGGAGGCAAACAGGCGACCGCCCATCTTCAACGCTTGCGGGTCCTTGGCGACTTCTTCCACCGGCATGGCCGCGAACTTGGCGAAGATCGGCCCGAACCTGGCGTCGGCCTTGGCCATTTCCTTGTCCCATTCCTTGGTCTGGGTCCAGCCGTCTTCATAGCCCGGCAGTACGCCTTTCCAGTTGCCCAGGCCCGGGTAGAGGATCAGGTAGCCGACGGCAAATACCAGGGTGCCGGCGAACAACATAAACCACCACTGGGGCAGCGGGTTGTCGTATTCCTCGATACCGTCGAAGGCGTGGCCCATGGTCTGGTCGACGCTGCCCTTGGTTTCGCCCTTGCGGGTGCCGACCAACAGCCAGGTCAGGCCGATCAGGCTGCCCAGGGTCAATACGCAGATCCATGTACTCCAAAACGTAGTCATGGCCGAGTGCTCCTTGTGGCTGGCTCTGCTTGAGCGTCGGGTGGGGAAGGTTCATCGGCAAACGGCAGCAGGCGGGCCTGCTCGAATTCCGCGTTGCGGCGGTTGTTGAACACCCACAGCGACAGGCCGATAAAGGCGATGGCGACCACCAGCGTGCCAAGGCCGCGGATGGTGCCCGCATCGAATTCAAATCCCATGGCTCACCTCTTGCTCTTGATGGCAGTGCCGAGCACTTGCAGGTAGGAAACCAGCGCGTCCATCTCGGTCTTGCCCTTGAGGCTGGCGACGGCGCCATTGATGTCGTCGTCGGTGTACGGCACGCCGAGGGTGCGCATCACTTTCAACTTGGTCTCGGTGTGGCTGCTGTCGACGGCGGCGGTGACCAGCCAGGGGTAGGCCGGCATTTTCGACTCCGGCACCACGTTGCGCGGGTTGTACAAGTGCGCGCGGTGCCAGTCGTCCGAGTAGCGCGCGCCGACGCGGGCCAGGTCCGGCCCGGTACGCTTGGAGCCCCACAAGAACGGGTGGTCCCACACGCTTTCGCCAGCCACCGAGTAGTGGCCGTAGCGCTCGGTCTCGGCGCGGAACGGGCGGATCATCTGCGAGTGGCACTGCACGCAGCCTTCGCGGATGTAGATGTCGCGGCCTTCCAGTTGCAGCGCGGTGTAGGGCTTCATGCCTTCGACCGGTTTGTTGGTCACGTCCTGGAAGAACAGCGGGACGATCTGGGTCAGGCCACCGATGCTCACGGCGAGCACCATCAGCAGCATCAACAGGCCGACGTTCTTTTCAATCGTTTCGTGTTTCATCATCGACTCCTCAGGCCATCTGCGCGGCAGCGGTGACTTCGGCAGGTTGCGCCGAACGCACGGTGCGCCATGTGTTGTAAGCCATCAGGAACATGCCGCTGAGGAAGATCGCACCGCCCACCAGACGCACGATGAAGCCTGGGTGGCTGGCCACCAGGGTTTCGACGAAGGAGTAGGTAAGGGTGCCGTCTTCGTTGACCGCACGCCACATCAGGCCCTGGGCGATGCCGTTGACCCACATCGAGGCGATGTAGAGCACGGTGCCGATGGTGGCCAGCCAGAAATGCGCGTTGATCAGGCCGAGGCTGTACATCTGCTCGCGACCGAAGACTTTCGGGATCATGTGATACAGCGCGCCGATGGAGATCATCGCCACCCAGCCCAGCGCCCCGGCGTGTACGTGGCCGATGGTCCAGTCGGTGTAGTGGGAGAGGGCGTTGACGGTCTTGATCGCCATCATCGGGCCTTCGAAGGTCGACATGCCGTAGAAGGCCAGGGAGACGACGAGGAAGCGCAGGATCGGGTCGCTGCGCAACTTATGCCAGGCACCCGAGAGGGTCATCATGCCGTTGATCATGCCGCCCCAGCTTGGCGCCAGCAGCACCAGTGACATCACCATGCCCAGGGACTGCGCCCAGTCCGGCAAGGCGGTGTAGTGCAAGTGGTGAGGACCGGCCCAAATGTACAGGGTGATCAACGCCCAGAAGTGCACGATCGACAAACGATAGGAATACACCGGGCGCTCGGCCTGTTTGGGCACGAAGTAGTACATCATGCCGAGGAAGCCCGCAGTCAGGAAAAAGCCTACCGCGTTGTGCCCATACCACCACTGCACCATGGCATCGGTCGCACCGCCGTACAGCGAGTAGGACTTGGTCAGGCTGACCGGGATTTCCAGGTTATTGACGATATGCAAAATGGCCACGGTGATGATGAACGCGCCGAAGAACCAGTTACCCACATAGATGTGCTTGGTCTTGCGTTTCATGATCGTGCCGAAGAACACGATGGCGTAGGCGACCCAGACGATGGTGATCAGGATGTCGATGGGCCATTCCAGCTCGGCGTATTCCTTTGAGCTGGTGTAGCCCAGTGGCAGGCTGATGGCGGCCAGCAGGATCACAAGCTGCCAGCCCCAGAAGCAGAACGCGGCGACTTTCGGCGCGAACAGCTGCGTCTGGCAGGTGCGTTGCACCGAGTAAAAGGAGCTGGCGAACAGCGCACAGCCACCGAACGCGAAGATCACCGCATTGGTGTGCAATGGGCGCAGACGGCCGAAGCTGGTCCAGGGCAAATCGAAGTTGAGCGCAGGCCAAACCAATTGGGCGGCGAGAAAAACCCCGAGCCCCATGCCGACGATGCCCCACACCACCGTCATAATGGCGAATTGGCGGACCACCTTGTAGTTATAGGCGGTACTTAAAGTAGTGTTCATGGTTCCCCATCCACGGTTCAACCCAAGCAAGTGCGGCACTTGGGCTGGAGTTATAGGCAGACTAAAAAGCGAGGCAAGCATGGGCAAAGAGCACAAGGCCAGTATTGACGGGGATCAATGGGCGCAGTGTGTACGGGAACATGGCTGGTTGTGGGATGTCGCCACGGGCAAGCGTTCGGGCGAGCCGGTCACGCTGATTCTGGCCCATGGCGCCGGTGCACCGATGGACTCGGCGTTCATGAACGACATGGCTGCACGCCTTGCCGGGCATGGTGTGAACGTGTTGCGCTTCGAGTTCCCGTACATGGCCCAGCGCCGCTTGGACGGGGGCAAACGCCCGCCGAATCCGGCACCGAAACTGCTGGAGGCGTGGCGTGAGGTGTATGCCCAGGTGCGACGTCATGTCGCTGGGAAACTGGCGATTGGCGGCAAGTCCATGGGCGGGCGCATGGCCAGTTTGTTGGCCGATGAGCTGGGCGCAGATGGGTTGGTGTGCCTGGGCTATCCGTTTTATGCGGTGGGCAAGCCGCAAAAGCCTCGGGTGGAGCATCTGGCTGCGCTTGCGACGCCGACGCTGATAGTGCAGGGCGAGCGTGATGCCTTGGGCAATCGAGCGGCGGTGGAGGGGTATGCGTTATCGCCGAGCATTGAGGTGATGTGGCTGGTGGCGGGGGATCATGATTTGAAGCCGTTGAAGGCGTCGGGGTTCAGTCATGAGCAGCATTTGGAGGCGGCGGCCATCAAAGCGTCAGGTTTTCTCGCCTGACGCTTTGTGAGGAGGTTGGGTGTTGCAAAGGTGATGAGTTTTTTTAAAGGTATTCTTTTTGAATATAGTACATTTCGAAATCACCTGTAACATTCATGTGGGCCGACTGTTCTCTAAAGGTTGCTTTGAAAGAACCTGTTGCTCTTTCGGTAAACGTATTGATGCTAATCGTTACTTCGGCCTCCTCAGCTCTGTAACTTTGAGTTTCATGACCTGGAGAGTCGGTGGAGTGGTAAGCTACAAATTCACTTGTGAGGTTATAAGTTTTAGTTATATCGCCTTCTTCATAAGGGATGTTGAAATGATAACCCAGCAGGTTCTTATCCTTATAAGATCCTATTAATCCTTCGATAGCCCATTGCGTTTTATCTTTGTTGTGGTAAAAATACACTTTTTCCGCAGATGTACTTTCGTTGCATTTAATCCACGTAAACGTATTTTTAGACGTGTAGTTTTCTTGATTTTCCAAGGAGTAGAGGTCGGTCGACATTATAAAGCTCCTTTATATCGGGGTGGGTTTAAGTTTGTCAGGGGGTTGAGGTCTCACTGTACGAGCATCCGTGAAAACGATGTGGCTAGGGGCAGTCTTTTATAGGCTGAAACGTGCCGTTAGTCATGTCTACACGGTCGCGGATTTTATTTTTAAAGGTGGCTTCGCAGCGCAACGGCTGCTGAGTCAGTGTAAGCGTTACATTGTATTCGTCTTCATAGGTGCCACCGCCGAAGGGAGCATAGTAAAAATTCGATTTCTCATCACCGTTTTTAAATGTTTCATCGATGATCTGTTCATTTTCATCGTCGCAGTAAATAAAAATAGCCCACTCACGGTATTGAGGCGTACCCCATTCTCCCTCCTCGCTGGTCAGATACCATGCCTTGCTTGAACTGGAGTAGGCCAGCCAGCCCTCCGTTTTGTATTGAGTTTGTCCTTCTGTCCACTTAAAGATCGAATGTTGTGAGGCAAGGGTAGTTCCAGGCCACTCACAGCAGCATTTTATTTCGCGTAATTCCGACGCTGTGTCAGTGAAAGAACCTTCGAAATTCAGCGTTGTGTTCCCTGTGCTTTCGTCAACGTTATAAAGCTCCTTTATATCGGGGTGGGTTTAAGTTTGTCAGGGGGTTGAGGTCTCACTGTACGAGCATCCGTGAAAACGATGTGGCTAGGGGCAGTCTTTTATAGGCTGAAACGTGCCGTTAGTCATGTCTACACGGTCGCGGATTTTATTTTTAAAGGTGGCTTCGCAGCGCAACGGCTGCTGAGTCAGTGTAAGCGTTACATTGTATTCGTCTTCATAGGTGCCACCGCCGAAGGGAGCATAGTAAAAATTCGATTTCTCATCACCGTTTTTAAATGTTTCATCGATGATCTGTTCATTTTCATCGTCGCAGTAAATAAAAATAGCCCACTCACGGTATTGAGGCGTACCCCATTCTCCCTCCTCGCTGGTCAGATACCATGCCTTGCTTGAACTGGAGTAGGCCAGCCAGCCCTCCGTTTTGTATTGAGTTTGTCCTTCTGTCCACTTAAAGATCGAATGTTGTGAGGCAAGGGTAGTTCCAGGCCACTCACAGCAGCATTTTATTTCGCGTAATTCCGACGCTGTGTCAGTGAAAGAACCTTCGAAATTCAGCGTTGTGTTCCCTGTGCTTTCGTCAACGGTTACTTCAATGTCGCCGACAGGTTTAATACGTTCTTCCGTTTCAGGTGCGTTATTGTTTGCACCTTGAATGTACAGGTGGGTGAAGGCTTCCGGGTTTTGCTTGATTGATTTGTTAGGTGATGTACTTATGGAGTCGCAAGGTATTTTCAGTAACAGTGATTGTTGAGTGTCTGGGGACTGGAGCGTCAACTTGACCCAATACTGATTATTGTATTCGGATAGGTGCAGTGGGAGAGCCCAGCCTTCCAATGTTCTTTCGTTGTTCGATGATTTTTCAGTCCATTGCACACGCCCCATGGTTTTTGGGAAGGGATGCAGGGCGCTATTTGAATCGGCAGGTCGGGACATGGCGGTGTGCTCCTGTTTGACAGGTTCACACTATAAGGAGGGAGGCGTTCAAAGGTTAACTGTGAGAATTGACAGTTTTATAGAATGCTTGGTGATAAAAAGATGATGAGTGATAGCCATCTGCAAGGGGCTCACTTGTTGGAGAAAGTGAGCCCTTGAAGTTCTACCGGTTAAAACGCTCCACCAGCGAGTACTGAGTATTCGCCGTATGAGTCAGTTCTTCACTCAACTGCGCCGAGTTCATCGCCTGCTCTGAGGTCTGGTCTGCCAACAGCGCAATAGTGCTGATGTTACGGCTGATCTCCTCGGCCACGGCGCTTTGCTCCTCGGTGGCCGCGGCAATCTGGGTGGTCATGTCGGTGATATTGGCCACCGCCTCGCTGATACCCACCAATGCCTGGTCCGCTTCCATCACCCGCGCCACACCTTCTTCGGCCTGGCGGTGCCCGGCGTCCATGGTTTGCACGGCCGCGGCCGCCGTGTGTTGCAGCTTGGCGATCAGGGCATGGATCTGCCCGGTGGATTCGGCCGTACGCTGCGCCAGTTGGCGCACTTCATCGGCGACCACCGCAAAACCACGGCCCATCTCACCGGCACGCGCGGCTTCGATAGCGGCGTTGAGTGCCAGCAAGTTGGTCTGGTCGGCGATGCCCTTGATTACATCGACAACGCCGCCAATTTCATCGCTGTCCTTGGCCAGTTGAGTGACGGTCACGCCGGTCTCGCCAACGGCGGCCGAAAGCCGCTGAATCGCCTCGCGGGTTTCCCCGGCGATATCGCGGCCGCGACCGGTCAGGCGGTTGGCTTCCTGGGTGGCGTCGGCGGTGCGCTGCACGTGGCTGGCGACTTCCTGGGTGGTTGCAGCCATCTGGTTGACGGCGGTGGCCACCTGTTCGGTTTCCACACGCTGACGTTCCAGGCCGCTGGAGCTGCTGTGCGCCAGGGTGTTGGACTGTGCCGCCTGATCGTTGAGGTGCTCGGCAGTGTCCTGCAAGCGGGTCAGGCAGGTCTTCAGACGCGCTTCCTGGCTGAGAATCGACATTTCCAGTCGGGCCTGGGCGCCACGGCTGTCGGTGTACATCTGCGCAATCAGCGGGTCGGACGTGGTCTGCTCGGCCAGGCGCAGCAAGCGCTTGAGGCCGCGCTGTTGCCAGCTCAGCCCCAGCAGGCCCAACGGCACGGACAACGCTGCCGCCAAGGCAAAGCCCCACTGGGAGGTGAGGGTGGCGCCGATCATGAAGCTCAGTTGGCTGACCAGGATAAACGGCAGCCAGTCCTGCAGCACCGGCAGCCATTTGTCGCGCTGGGGAATCGCCGACTTGCCCTGGTTGATGCGTTGATAGAGCGCCTCGGCCCGGCGGATCTGCTCGGCGGTGGGCTTGATACGCACCGATTCGTAGCCGATCACCTGGTTACCGTCGAACACCGGTGTTACATAGGCGTTAACCCAGTAGTGGTCACCGGTCTTGCAGCGATTCTTGACAATGCCCATCCATGGCAAGCCTTGTTTGAGCGTGGACCACATGTGTGCGAACACCGCCGAGGGCACATCCGGGTGACGCACCAGGTTGTGCGGAGCACGGACCAGTTCGTCGCGGGTGAACCCACTGATTTCGACAAACGCGTCGTTGCAGTAGGTAATGACACCCTTGGCATCTGTGGTGGAGATCAACCGTTGCTGAGCAGGGAAGGTACGTTCGCGCTGGGTAACGGGTTGGTTATTACGCATGATTGTTCAATCCGCAAGGCTTTCAGGGGTTATCGGCCATGCTGGGCATTTATTTAACTTATTTTTGCAACAATCCTGGGAGCAGAGTGCCGACTGTGGCGAGGGAGCTTGCTCCCGCTGGGCTGCGAAGCGGCCCCAAACAACTTGCGGGCGCTACGCACCGGAGCGGGAGCAAGCTCCGTCGCCACAACAGCTCGTTCTTACAGTCGGGCAGGCTTAGCTGGCCAGCATTGGGTAGGTGAACAAGCCGAAGTGCAGCAGATTCAAGCCAAAATGCGTGGCAATCGCTGCGCCGAGCCCGCCAAAGCGATACGCCAGGCCGTAACCGACCCCGGCAATACTGGCCAGCGTCACCCATTGCCAACCCGCACCGAAATGCATCAGGCCGAATAACAGCGAAGCCAGCAGCAGCGCAAGGTTCTCGCCGTAGGGCAAGTGTTTGAAACGTTGGCTCAGGCCGCCCTGAACATAGCCACGAAACAGCGCTTCTTCCACCAGCGTCACCAGCAGCAGGTTATTGAGTACCCACAGCCATGCCTGGTCCGGCCATTTCGGCGCCCAACTGATCATTCCCATCAGTGCGGCACCACCCAGTGCGACGATGGCGGTCAGGGTCAGTGCCAGGGCGGTGACGCAGATCGACAGGCGCAATGAGCGTCGCGCCACAATCCACGGGCAGGCCAGCAACAGCCAGAAGCCTATCAGGGGCTTGTCCTGGTTCAGGTACATCGAGAAGGGCACTGAGTCCGGAGTTAAACGCTGGGGCGCAATACCGCGGCCGTTATAGAAACCCGGCAGCCAGTGCATCACCAGGCCCAGGGCCAGTACGATAAACAAGCCTTGGCCCAAGTAGCGTGCCCAAGGGTTGCGTTGCTGGCGCACGGCGTACCCGGCCACCAGCAGCAGTGCGATGGAGACCGCCGCCAGTACGCCCAGTTGGCCGTAGATCAAAGCCACGACATAGCCAATGGAAAGTAGGGTGAGGTACAGCCAGGGCAAAGCAATCATGTGAAATCCTTCGAAAAATCCGGGCGGCATTATAGCGAGTGGCCAGGTTCCAGGGCATGAAAACGCCTCCATGTACAAGGCAAGGGGGAAAGGATTGCAAAGTATGTTTGCGGCTGGTTATAGTCGTCGCGTCTTTATATCCCTTCAAAAAGATCAGCACATGCCAGCTTCCCAGCGCATAGCGGTAGTCGATTCAGCGGTCAACGCCGTGGTCGTGCCGTGCCGTGGCAAGCAGCCTGCGCAGATCAGTCATTACCCCCCACCTGTCAGTAGCACGCCGGTGTACGCAGTCGTATCACCGCCGGGTGTTGGCATTTCGGGCTGATCAGCGATTCGCTGTTGCCCGTGCCTGCCTGAAAAAACCTACTGAAATTCAGTTTTTTACTGAGTCGGCTTTTTTGCCTGATAACAGGTGGTAACCATGTCTGTGCTTTCGAAACAATCCGTGGCCGCGGCGGCCTCGACGAGCGTGTTTGTCTTGCTGTGGAGCAGCGGGGCGATCTTCTCCAAGTTGGGCCTGGCCCATGCGTCGCCCTTTGCCTTTCTGTTGATCCGGTTTGCCATTGCCCTGATGGGGTTGGTAGTGCTGGTCCCGCTCCTCAAGTTGAAGCTGCCACGTCCCGGCAAGCCGCTGCTGTATGCGGCGGCGACGGGCCTGGTCTTGCTGGGGGCCTATCAGATTTTCTATCTGCTGGCCCTGGACCTCAACGTCACCCCTGGGGTGATGGCGACCATCATGGGTGTGCAGCCGATCCTCACCGTGGTACTGATGGAGCGCCAACGCTCCTGGCGCCGGCTGTTCGGCCTGGGGTTGGGGTTGGCTGGCTTGATCATGGTGGTGTACCAGGGCATCGGGTTGGCGGGCATGTCCCTGGCGGGGATGCTGTTCGGGCTGCTGGCGCTGGCGAGCATGACGTTTGGCTCGATCATGCAAAAGCGCATCACCGACAATCCTTTGGGCACGCTGCCACTGCAATACTTGGCCGGGCTGTTGCTGTGCGGAGTGTTCGTGCCGTTCCAGCCGTTCCACTTCGAGCACAGTGCAGGCTTTTACCTGCCGGTGCTGTGGATGGGCTTGGTGGTGTCGGTGCTGGCGACGCTGTTGCTGTATCGGCTGATTGCCCGCGGCAACCTGGTGAATGTCACCAGTTTGTTCTATCTGGTGCCGGCGGTGACCGCGGTGATGGACTACCTGATCTTCGGTAACCGCCTGGCGCTGTTGAGCGTGCTGGGAATGGCGTTGATCATCGTCGGCTTGGTCTTCGTGTTCCGTAAGAGCTAGAAACCACCCCTGTAGGAGCGAGCTAGCGGTGGCGAGCAAGCTTGCTTGCGCTGGGGTGCGAAGCGCCCCCTGGAGCTTGCGACTGCTACGCAGTCGAGCGGGAGCAAGCTCCCTCGCCACAGGGGCGCTCCTACAGTTTTTGCGGGCGCAACACCAACCACAACGCCCCGGCAATCAATACACCACCATACAGATGAGCCATGGACAGCGGTTCATCCAACAACAACGCCCCCCACAACACGCCGAACGGCGGAATCATGAAGGTCACGGTCATTGACTTGACCGGGCCGATGGATGACAGCAGGCGGAAGTACAGGATGTAGGCGAACGCCGTACATACCAGCCCCAATCCGAGCAGCGACACCCACACCTGCCAGCCGCCCCAACTCGCCGGTGGCTGGGTGATGGCGCTGAAGGCGAAGAACGGCAGCAAAAACAACGTAGCACCCAGCATACTGCCCAAGGCAGAGAGACGACTGTCCAACCCGCCGCGCTGATCCAGCCAGCGTCGCGCCAGGAAACCGGCGAAGCCATAGCAGGTGGTCGCCAGCAGGCATGCTAATGCGCCTATTAACAGTTCCAGATCAAATGCCACCGGCCCTGCGCGGGTGAGCACGGCAACACCAAGCAGACCCAAGGCCACACCCGCTATTTTTGCCGGCGTCAGGCGTTCGCTGAAAAACAACCCGCCGATCAGCACACCCATCAGCGGTGTAGTGGCGTTGAAAATCGCCGAATAACCCGCCGGCAGTACCTGCGCCGCCACCGAGTACATCGTCGCGGGAATCCCCGAGTTGATCACGCCCAGCAGCAGGACCGTCTTGAACTTGCCCTGGAAATCCCAGCTCACGCGCAGCATCGCCAGGATCACCAATAGGCCCGCGGCGGCAATCGACACGCGGAAAAACGCGGTGGGCACCGTGCCGATTTCCGGCGCGATGATGCGCATAAACAGGAAACTCGCGCCCCAGATGGCAGCCAGCCCCAGCAGATACAGGGTGTCAACAGGTCTCACGGAAAACTCCTATGCCAATCGGGCGCAGAAGTGTTGCCCAGCGGGCAGGTCGGCACAATGGCTAATTGCAGTCAGTTTGCCCCCGTGCAAAATCATTCTTCTCCTGCCTCGGTTCACTGGCTAAGCTCTGGGCTTCCAGATACCCGTTCGAGGTTTCCCGCATGTCGCAGTCCGCCCTCGCTATCGCCCGGATGATCCTCGACGGTTTCGACGATTACCGTGAGCACTTCCGCCAGATCACCGATGGCGCCCGTGAGCGTTTCGAGAAGGCCCAGTGGCAGCAGGGGCAGGCCGCGTCGGCGGCGCGCATCAATCTCTATGAGGAGAAAGTCGCTGAGGTGACTACCCGTCTGCGCGCCAGTTTCGACCCTGCTGGATTGCAGGACATCGGCCAGTGGCCCTTGGTAAAAAGCGCTTATATCGGTTTGATCGACCTGCGCTTTGACGATGAGCTGTCGGAGACCTGGTACAACTCGATCTTCTGCGGCCTGTTCAGCCATGACCTGATCAGTGACGGCTGCATGTTCATCCACACCACTCGGCCTAGCCTGCGCCGGGCGCGGGCGGCGCAAACCCGTATCTACACGCCGGCCGGTAAAATAGCGGACATGCTGGCGCAGGTCTTCTCTGACTACAGCTTCAGCGAGCCCTACGCCGACCTGCCCGCCGACCTGCGCCGCCTCGAAGCCCAGTTGCGGGAAAACCTGCCGGATTGGGTATGCAAGGACCCGGACCTCAAGGTCGAGTTGTTTTCCTCGGTGCTGTATCGCAACAAAGGCGCCTACCTTGTGGGGCGCATCTACACCCGCGACGAACAATGGCCGTTGGTGATTCCGCTGCTGCACCGCGAAGGGCGTGGCATCCAGATCGATGCGTTGATCACTGACGAAGCCGACGTGTCGATCATCTTCTCGTTCACCCGTTCCTATTTCATGGTCGATGTACCCGTGCCAGCGGAATTCATCGGCTTTCTCAAGCGCATCCTGCCGGGCAAGCACATTGCCGAGTTGTACACCTCCATCGGTTTCTACAAGCACGGCAAATCCGAGTTCTACCGCGCGCTGATCAACCACCTGGCCACCACCGACGACCAGTTCATCATGGCTCCCGGCGTGCGCGGCATGGTCATGAGCGTGTTCACGCTGCCGGGTTTCAATACGGTGTTCAAGATCATCAAGGACCGCTTCTCGCCGTCAAAAAACGTCAACCGCGCCACGGTGATCGAAAAGTACCGTCTGGTGAAAAGCGTCGACCGGGTAGGGCGCATGGCCGACACCCAGGAGTTCGCCGACTTCCGCTTCCCCTTGAGCAAGTTCGAGCCCGAGTGCCTGGCCGAGCTGCTGGAAGTCGCCGCCGGTACCGTCGAAGTGGAGGGCGACACCGTGCTCATCCGCCACTGCTGGACCGAGCGACGCATGACCCCGCTCAACCTCTACCTCGACAACGCCAACCCCGCTCAGGTGCGCGAAGCATTGGAGGATTACGGCCTGGCGATCAAGCAACTGGCGGCGGCGAATATCTTCCCCGGCGACATGTTGCTGAAGAACTTTGGCGTCACCCGCCACGGCCGCGTGGTGTTCTACGACTACGACGAAATCTGCTTTCTCACCGAAGCCAACTTCCGCCATATTCCCGCGCCGCGCACCCCCGAGGATGAAATGGCCTCCGAGCCCTGGTATTCCATCGGCCCGCTGGATGTGTTCCCCGAAGAGTTCCCGCCGTTCCTGTTTGCCGACGCCGGGCAGCGCCGGTTGTTCGATGAGCTGCATCGCGAGTTGTACAACGCTGACTACTGGAAAGGCCTGCAGGACGCGATTCGTGCCGGCAAGGTGATCGACGTGTTCCCTTATAAGAGGAAAGAGCAGCCATAAGCTGCAAGCTGCAAGCTGCAAGGGGCAAGTGAAAGTAGGTCTGCCCTTACTTGCTGCTTGAAGCTTGCCGCTAGCAGCTGCTTTTCTGCGACAATCCGCCCCCTGCATAAATAGACGACCCAAACGCACCTGATGACTGACCAAGCACCCACCATCGACCAACTGCTCAAAACCCTCGATCACGCCATGCTCGCCGACCGCCACCGCTTGCGCCGGCAGTTGCTTGAGCTGCGCAAGAAGCCCGACGAGGACAAGTTGGCGCAGTGGGTGGCGCGCATGCAGGCATCGTGCGCCCAGGTCACGGCGCGGCGTGCCAGCCTGCCGGTGATTCGCTACGACGACAGCCTGCCGATTGCCGCCAAGCGCGATGAGATCAAGGACGCGCTGAACAAGCACCAGGTACTGATCATCGCCGGTGAAACCGGCTCGGGTAAAACCACGCAGTTGCCGAAAATTTGCCTGGAAATCGGCCGTGGCCAGTTCGGCCTGATCGGCCACACCCAGCCGCGCCGGATCGCGGCGCGCAGTGTCGCCAGCCGCGTCGCTGAAGAGCTGGCCACGCCATTGGGTGCGCTGGTCGGTTACCAAGTGCGCTTCGAAGACCAGAGTGACTCCAACACCCTGATCAAGCTGATGACCGACGGCATCCTGCTGGCCGAAACCCAGAACGACCGCTACCTCGAGCGCTACGACACGATCATCGTCGACGAAGCCCACGAACGCAGCCTGAACATCGACTTCCTGCTTGGCTACCTCAAGACCCTGTTGCCGCGTCGCCCCGACCTGAAAGTCATCATCACCTCGGCCACCATCGACCTGGAGCGCTTTTCCAAGCACTTCGACGATGCGCCGATTGTCGAGGTGTCGGGCCGTACCTTCCCGGTGGACACCTGGTATCGCCCACTCACCCTGGAACAGGACGAGGAGGGCAACCGCGTCGAGGACGACCTGACCGTCGACCAGGCGATCCTTGCCACCCTTGATGAAATCGCCGCCTATGAGCGCAGCGAACGGCGCAGTCCTGGCGATGTATTGGTGTTCCTGCCCGGCGAGCGCGAGATTCGTGACGCGGCCGACATGCTGCGCAAGGCCCAGCTCAAGCACACCGAGATTTTGCCGTTGTACGCACGGCTGTCGCCGGCCGAGCAGCAGCGCATTTTCCAGTCCCACCCGGGCCGGCGCGTGGTACTGGCGACCAACGTCGCGGAAACCTCGCTGACCGTGCCGGGCATTCGCTACGTGATCGACAGCGGTACGGCGCGCATCAGTCGCTACAGCTACCGCGCCAAAGTGCAGCGTTTGCCCATCGAGGCGATTTCCCAGGCCAGCGCCAACCAGCGTAAAGGCCGTTGCGGCCGGGTTGAGCCGGGTATTTGCGTGCGCTTGTACAGCGAAGAAGACTTTATCGGGCGCCCGGAATTTACCGATCCGGAGATCCTGCGCACCAACCTCGCTGCTGTGATCCTGCAGATGCTGCACCTGCGCCTGGGCGAGATCACCGATTTCCCGTTTATCGAACCGCCGGATGGCAAGGCCATCAGCGACGGTTTCAACCTGCTGCAAGAACTCTCGGCGGTAGACCGCAACAGCCAGCTCACGCCGTTGGGTCGCCAGCTTGCCCGCTTGCCGGTGGACCCGCGCATGGGCCGCATGTTGCTGGAAGCGGCCAAGCTGGGCAGTTTGCAGGAAGTGTTGATCGTCGCCAGCGCCATGTCGATCCAGGACCCGCGCGAGCGCCCACCGGAGCGTCAACAAGCGGCCGACCAGGCCCACGCACAGTGGAAAGACCCGGATTCGGACTTCGCCGGGCTGGTCAACCTGTGGCGCGGTTTCGAGGAGCAGCGCCAGGAACTGACCGCCAGTCCGTTGCGCAACTGGTGCCGCAAAAACTTCCTCAACTACTTGCGCCTGCGCGAGTGGCGCGACTCCCATCGCCAGTTGAGCCTCATCTGCCGCGACATGCAGTTGAGCATCAATAAAGAACCAGCAGACTTCCCAAAATTGCACAAGGCGGTACTGTCCGGCCTGCTCAGCCAGATTGGCCAGAAGACCGAAGACGGCGATTACCTCGGGGCGCGCCAGCGTCGCTTCTGGATTCACCCGTCTTCGGGCATCGGCAAGAAGCGCCCGCAATGGCTGATGACCGCTGAACTGGTGGAAACCACCAAGCTCTATGCACGCATGGTGGCGAAAATCGACGCCGACTGGATCGAGCCGCTGGCCGGGCATCTGATCAAGAAGAACCACTTCGAACCCCATTGGGAGAAGAAGCGTGGCCAGGTGGTGGCCTTTGAGCAGATCACCCTGTTCGGGCTGATCGTGGTCGGGCGCCGGCCGGTGCATTACGGGCCGATTGACCCGGTGGTGTCCCGTGAGTTGTTTATCCGTGAAGGCCTGGTGCGCGGCGAGATTCAGTCCCGTGCCAAGTGCCTGACGGCCAACCAGAAACTGCTGGAGCAACTCGACGAGCTGGAAGCCAAGGCCCGCCGTCGCGACATCCTGGCCGACGAAGAAACCCTGTACGCCTTCTACGATGCGCGCCTGCCCGCAGAGATTCACCAGACCGCCACCTTTGACAGTTGGTACAAGGTCAACAGCCAGAAAGACCCGCAACTGCTGATCATGCGTGAAGAAGACGTACTGGCCCGCGAGGCCAGTGAAGTCACCGCCGCGCATTACCCGGACACCTTGCACCTGGGCGACCTGGCCCTGGCCTTGAGTTACCACTTCGAACCCAACCACCCCCGTGACGGCGTGACCCTGCGGGTGCCGGCGCCGTTGTTGCCGGCGTTGCCAGCCGAGCGCCTGGAGTGGCTGGTGCCGGGGTTGATCGAAGCCAAGTGTATCGCTCTGGTGCGCAACTTGCCCAAGGCGCTGCGCAAAAACTTCGTGCCGGTGCCGGACTTCGTCAAGGCTGCGCTGCAACGTATCGAATTCGGCCAGGGCTCTCTGCCCCAGGCGCTGGGGCGTGAATTGCTGCGCATGACCGGTGCGCGGGTCAGCGATGAGGCGTGGGCCGAGGCGGCGCAACAGGTGGAAAACCACCTGAAGATGAACCTGGAAGTGGTCGACGGCCAGGGCAAGTTCCTCGGCGAAGGCCGTGACTTGGCCGAGCTCACCGCACGGTTCGCCGAAGCCAGTCAGGCGGCCTTGGCCGTGCCGCAAACCGCGAAAAGCCAGCAGCCGGTAGAGGCCAAGGTGTTTGCGGCGGTGGCGGAAAAGACCCAGCAGAACATCGCCGGCCTGTCGATGACGGTGTATCCGGCACTGGTGGAAGAGAACGGCACGGTCAAGGAGGGGCGCTTCTCCACCGCTGCCGAAGCCGAGTTCCAGCACCGTCGCGCCTTGCAGCGCCTGCTGATGCAGCAATTGGCGGAGCCGGCGAAATTCCTGCGCGGCAAATTGCCGGGCCTGACCGAACTGGGCTTGATGTACCGTGAACTGGGGCGAATCGACGCGCTGGTGGAAGACATCCTGCTGGCCAGCCTCGATACCTGTGTACTTGAAGGCGAAGCCAGCCTGCCACGCGATGGCGCTGGCCTGGCAGCCTTGGCTGAACGCAAGCGCGGCAGTTGGACTGAGCACGCCGAACGCCTCGCGCGCCTGACCCTGGAAGTGCTGAAACTCTGGCACGGCCTGCAAAAACGCTTCAAAGGCAAGATCGACCTGGCCCAGGCCGTGGCCTTGAACGATATCAAGCAGCAACTGAGCAACCTGGTGTATCCAGGTTTTGTGCGGGAAACCCCGGCCCAGTGGTTCAAGGAACTGCCGCGTTTCCTCAAGGCCATCGAACTGCGCCTGGAAAAACTGCCGAGCCAGGTGCAAAAGGACCGCGTGTGGAGCAGCGAATTGGGCGGCCTGTGGGCGCAGTACCAGAACCGCCTGAACAAACACACCCAGGAAGGCAAGCGCGACCCGCAGTTGGAGCTATATCGCTGGTGGCTGGAGGAGTACCGGGTGTCGCTGTTTGCCCAGCAGTTGGGTACCAAAGTGCCGATTTCCGATAAGCGCTTGAGCAAGCAGTGGAGTCAGGTAGAGCCCTGAAGCGCTTCCCCAACTGTAGGAGCGAGCAAGCTCGCTCCTACAGGTATGAGGACAAACCTCTCCCACAATTGGATGTTTGTCTGGCATATGGCGCCAAATCACCGGCGTTGTGGCAAACTTCGCGGTTACAAGATTAGATAAAGCGTTGCCAGTTTGATGCCTGCTGGACGGAATCAAACGACTTACAGTTTGGTACGACGGTACCAATATCTTCTGCCTGACAGATTTAGAGGAACGACCGTGCATAACGTCGTCATCAGCGGCACCGGCCTGTACACCCCGGCCAACAGCATCTCCAACGAAGAGCTGGTGCAGTCTTTCAATGCCTACGTCCAACAGTTCAACGCCGACAACGCCGCCGCGATCGAACGTGGCGAGGTGCAGGCGCTGACCGAGTCGAGCGCGGCATTCATCGAAAAGGCATCCGGCATCAAGAGCCGTTTTGTGATGGACAAAGACGGCATCCTCGATCCGCAGCGCATGGCGCCGCGCCTGCCCGAGCGCAGCAACGACGAATGGTCGGTGCTTTGCCAGATGGCCATCGGTGCCGCCGAACAAGCCCTGCAGCGCGCCGGCAAGACCGCCGCCGACATTGATGGCGTGATTGTCGCCTGCTCCAACCTGCAACGTGCCTACCCGGCGATCGCCATTGAAGTCCAGGAAGCCTTGGGTATCCAGGGTTTCGGCTTCGACATGAACGTGGCGTGTTCCTCGGCCACCTTCGGCATCCAGAACGCGGCCAACAGCATCCAGTTGGGCCAGGCCCGGGCGATCCTGATGGTCAACCCGGAAGTCTGCACCGGCCACCTGAACTTTCGTGACCGTGACAGCCATTTTATCTTCGGTGATGCCGCCACGGCGGTGATCCTGGAACGTGCTGACCTGGCGACGTCCGAACATCAGTTCGATGTGGTGAGCACCAAGCTGCTGACCAAGTTTTCCAACAACATTCGCAACAACTTCGGCTTTCTCAACCGCACGGCGGAAGAGGGCATCGGCGCCCCCGACAAGCTGTTCGTGCAGGAAGGCCGCAAGGTATTCCGCGATGTTTGCCCGATGGTGGCCGAATTGATCGGCGAGCACTTGGCAGAAAACCAGCTGAGTGTGACTGATGTGAAGCGTTTCTGGCTGCACCAGGCCAACCTGAGCATGAATCACTTGATCGTGAAAAAATTGCTGGGGCGCGAGGCATCGGTGGAAGAAGCGCCGGTGATCCTCGATACTTACGCCAATACCAGCTCGGCCGGCTCGGTGATTGCGTTTCACACTTATCAGGATGACCTGCCCAAGGGCGCGGTTGCCGTACTCAGCTCCTTTGGCGCCGGGTATTCGATTGGCAGTGTGATCCTGCGCAAACGCTGAGTGTGTGGCCGGACGCGATCAACTGTGGGAGCTGGCTTGCCTGCGAAGGCATCGGCTCGGTGTGCCTGAATCACCGAGTTGTCTGGATCGCAGGCAAGCCAGCTCCCACATTGAGCGTATTTCCACGGCAATATTGAGGTAATCGATGGCAGCAGCGGACGATGCGCACCTGCTTGAACGCCTGCTCAAGGGTGAGCAGCGGGCTTATAAGGATTTGGTCAACACTTACCAGAGTGCGATGCGGGCAGTGGCGTATGCCATCGTCGGCCAGCGCCATGCCGATGAGGTGGTGCAAGATGCCTGGCTCTCGGTGGTGCGCAACCTGGCCAAGTTCGAAGGGCGATCGAGCCTCAAGACATGGTTATTGACGATCACTGCCAACTCCGCAAAGAGCCGTTACAAACAAAGTCGTCGGGAAGTCCTTCTCGACGATTTGCCCTCACCCCACGGCACCATTGGCGATGAACGCTTCAGCCCGGATGATGGCCATTGGGCTGTCGCCCCTTACGCTTGGCACCAGGACACCCCGGAAGCGCTGCTGACCGAAGATGAACTGCGCAAATGCCTGGAGCATACGATTCTGAGTTTGTCCGAATTGCAAAGCAGTGTGCTGGTCCTGCGTGAACGCCAGGGCCTGGAACTGGAAGAAATCTGTAATCTTCTGACCCTTTCACTCTCCAACGTCCGTGTGCTGTTGCATCGAGCGCGGCTTAAAGTCTTCGCCACGGTGGAGCATTTTGAGGAAACGGGCGAATGTTGACCTGTAAAGAACAAGTAGCGCGTTCCAGTGACTATCTCGATGGGCAATTGACCTTTCGGGAGCGTCTGCTGGTGCGTCATCACTTGATGTTTTGTCCGAACTGCCGGCGCTTTATCCGTCAGATGCGCCTGATGCAGGCAACGCTCAAGCGCATGCCTCAGGAACCGGTGGAGGGTGTTGATGCGCTGGCCGAACAACTGGCCGCCGAGCGGCTTAAAGACATCATGTAGGAGCGAGCTTGCTGTGGCGAGGGAGCTTGCTCCCGCTCGACTGCGCAGCAGTCGCAGGCTTTTGGGGGCGCTTCGCACCCCAGCGCAAGCAAGCTTGCTCGCCACAGCAAGCTCGCTCCTACATGCTAAGCGTTAGAACTTGGCTTCAGCATCCAGCTGCAAGGTGTTGGTATCGGCATCCCGCTGGGTCCGGCTGGCGAAGTCAGCCTTGGTCAGGAAGTAGGTGGCGCCGATGGCGAAGTTCTTGTCGATGTCATAGCTGACTTTCATCTTGTGACCGCGCGAGCCGGTGGTGCCGTTGGCGAAGTCCGAATCGGTGAAGGCGCCTACGACGGCGTTACGTTGAACGTCGCGGTAGTTGTAGTCCAGGTTCAAACCGAACACCTTGGACTTGGCACCCAGCAACCAGGCGGTGTCCTGGTCGGTCACCGCATCGTTGTTTTTCACGTACTGGCCGTAGAACGACAGCGGCACGGCCAGGCCACCGATGTCTGCTTGCGCAAAGCCTTCGTACAAGCGGAATTCATTGTTGGCCGAGTTGCCGTTGACCGCCAATGCGCAAGGCGTGGTGGTGGTTGTGCAGCGGCTGTCTTCGTCATTCTTGTAGGCGTAGATGCTGCCGCCCAAGGTCATTTTCAGGTTGTCGGTGACCGAGAACCGCGTGCCCAACTGGCCGGACGTCAGGCGCAGGTCATGGCGAAATTGCACGCCGTCACCGTCCACGTTGTCCTTGAGGTTGTAGTTACCCAGGCTACCGAACAGCTCAGCGCTGCTACCCAGTGGGTATTTGTAGGTGACGGCCAGGCCTTCAGGGTTGATGTCGCTATCCCAGATCACATCGCCCATGTTCACCCACGGCTGCAGCATCTTGCCGCCGATCACGTGCAGGTTCTTGATCTGGTCCGGGTGGTAGTCGATGTAGCCGAGGTCCAGCCAGATCGACTTCTTATCGAAGTAACCATCCTGGTCTTGGTTGGTGGAGCGTGCATCATCGCCGCCGCCGGTGGCGATACGGATACCAGTGTCCACCTGCGGGTTGATTTCGGTGTAGGCACCCAGGCGGGCACGAATGCGTTGACGGTCTTTGTCACGCCCACCGTTGTTGGGCTCGCCGTCGATCTTGATGGTTTCCTGGCGGAAGCGCACGTCACCCTTGAACTGGGTCTTGGCTGCCCAAGCCAATTTCTGGTCGAAGCTGCTCAGCTCGTTGGTTTTTTTCGCAGTGGCCGCGATCTGCTCGTTGGTCTCTTGTTGAGCCTGGCGTGCGATCTGCTGCTCTTTCTGATCCCTGGCCAGTTCCATTTGCAGTTCGGTGTACTGCGCCGCGGTGATCTGGCCGTTGGCCTTGAGCATGTCGAGCAATTTAGCGTCGACTGCAGCGCTGGCCGGAACGCTCAGTGCCAGCAACAGGCCGCCACACAGGACCGCCGCAGTTTTAGTGGAAGCAAGACGCATATCAATCTCCGAAAGTGAGGAGGGAGGGCAACACCCTCCAGGACACAACCGACCCATGACGGACGGAAAAAATGTCGCCCGGTAGACCCGGACGCTCTAAAAACTGGCGTCAGTATCGCGACCGTTTATGACGGAGTAGTGGCTAAGTGATTTCATCTAGATGACAAATCGTTACGCAACGGAACTAAGGGTTTTGACGTCTGTCCGCGTGTTTTGAGGATGTGTGCGCGGCTGTGATCAGCGATACTCCCCAGGTTTTCATGCCAAGAAACAATGAGGATGCCGATGCCGCTGCAACGCCTGGACAGCCTGTCCGATATCGCTGCGCACACGTGGGATGCCCTGATGCCACAGGCCCAGCCGTTTATGCAGCATGGGTTTCTCAGTGCGCTGGAAGACAGCGCCAGCATCGGCCCGCATTCGGGCTGGCAGACGGAGCACTTGCTGCACTGGGAAGGCGACCGGTTGATGGCGGCATTGCCGGGTTATCGCAAATGGCATTCTTATGGCGAGTACGTGTTCGATCACGGCTGGGCCGACGCTTGCGAGCGCGCCGGCATCGACTATTACCCCAAGTTGCTGACGGCCGTGCCGTTCAGCCCGGTCGGTGGGCCGCGCGTATTGGCTGCCAGTGCCGCAGACGCTTTCGAATTGCTTAATAGCCTGCCGGGGTATCTGGAGATCGAGGGCCTGTCGAGCGCCCATATCAACTTTGCCGATGCCCTCGCCGATGAAGCCATGGCCCAACACCCCGGCTGGTTGCAACGCCTGGGTTGTCAGTTTCATTGGCAGAACCGTGGTTACCGCGACTTCCAGGATTTCCTCGACGCCCTGAGTTCACGCAAGCGCAAACAGATGCGCAAAGAGCGCGAACAAGTGGCAGGGCAGGGTATCGAGTTCGAGTGGTTGCAAGGCCATGAGCTGAGCGAATCCCAGTGGGATTTTGTTTACGCCTGCTACGCCAACACCTACGCGGTGCGTCGGCAATCGCCCTACCTGACCCGCGCATTTTTCAGCCTGTTGGCTGAGCGCATGCCCACAGCCATACGCGTAGTCTTGGCCAAACAAGGCACGCGCCCGGTGGCGATGGCCTTCAGCCTGATCGGTGGCGACAGCTTCTACGGCCGCTACTGGGGTTGCCTGGCGGAATTCGACCGCCTGCATTTCGAGACCTGTTTCTACCAAGGCATGGACTACGCCATCGCCCACGGCCTGCAACGCTTCGATGCGGGTGCCCAGGGGGAGCACAAATTGATTCGCGGGTTTGAGCCGGTGATTACGCGGTCATGGCACTACCTGCGCCACCCGGGGTTGAAGAACGCTGTGGAAGATTTTCTTGAGCGCGAACGGGTGGGGGTTCTGGCGTATGCCGAAGAGGCGAGGGCGGCCCTGCCTTATCGGCACTCTGACGGCACGTGAAACACCCTGTAGGAGCGAGCTTGCTCGCGAAGAACGTGCAGACGACGCGGGATTACAGCTGTATGCACCGCGTCATCGTTGGCGTTTTTCGCGAGCAAGCTCGCTCCTGCAGGGATTGGGTCAAGCTGTTTTTTCTGCACCCACCCATCGGTACGTAATGCCGCCGATCACCGCGCCGAGGATGGGCGCGAGCCAGAACAGCCACAATTGCTGCAGCGCCCAGCCGCCGACAATCAACGCAGGCCCTGTGCTGCGGGCCGGGTTGACCGAGGTGTTGGTCACCGGGATGGAGATAAGGTGGATCAGCGTCAGCCCCAGGCCAATGGCGATGGGCGCGAAGCCTGCCGGGGCTCGACGGTCGGTGGCGCCAAGGATGATCAGCACGAACATCGCCGTCATCACCAGCTCACAGACAAAGCCTGCCGCCATTGAATAACCACCGGGTGAATGCTCGCCATAACCATTGCTTGCCAGCCCGGAGGCCAGTTCGAACCCGGGTTTGCCGCTGGCGATGAAGTACAGCAGTGCGGCGGCGATGGCGCCACCGATCACTTGCGACACGATGTAGGCCGGCAACTCCCTGGCCGGGAATCTGCCGCCGACCACCAACCCCACCGAGACGGCCGGGTTAAGGTGACAGCCGCTGATATGCCCTATGGCAAATGCCATGGTCAGCACCGTGAGCCCAAAAGCCAGGGACACCCCGAGCAGGCCGATGCCAACGTTGGGGAACACTGCGGCCAATACCGCACTCCCGCAGCCACCCAACACCAGCCAAAACGTACCCAGTCCTTCCGTTACGGAACGTTTGAACAGTGACATGAACACTTCCTTAGATTGCTCTATCTGATTAACGGTCTGTGTGGCTTCCCTGCCGCCTTAAATCAGGGCCCTCCTGGGGCCTGATTGCAGTACAGCAGGATTGTGTCGCAAGACCAGCCAGATAGAGGAAGCTGTCAGAATTGTTCGGAATTGAGCGGGGCTTTACCCAGCGAAATCAGTCTATGCCGACAAAACCCCCGGTCTGATGCTGCCATAACCGCGAATAAAGCCCGCCGTATGCCAGCAACTCGGAATGGCTGCCGCTCTCGGCAATCAGGCCTTTTTCTAGCACCACCAGGCGGTCCATTCGTGCGATGGTCGACAACCGGTGTGCAATTGCGATCACCGTCTTGCCCTGCATCAAGGTTTCCAGGCTCTCCTGGATCGCCGCTTCTACTTCCGAGTCCAGCGCGGAGGTGGCTTCGTCCATGATCAGGATCGGCGCGTCCTTGAGCAGCACGCGGGCGATAGCGATACGCTGGCGTTGCCCGCCGGAGAGTTTCACCCCGCGTTCACCCACATGGGCATCCAGCCCGGTGCGGCCCTCGGAATCCGACAGCAGCGGGATGAACTCATCGGCGCGGGCCTTGTGCACCGCCGCCCAGAGTTCTTCGTCAGTTGCGTCGGGCTTGCCATACAGCAGGTTGTCGCGGATCGAGCGGTGCAGCAACGAGGTGTCTTGGGTGATCATGCCGATCTGCGCGCGCAGGCTTTCCTGGGCCACTTCGGCGATGTCCTGGCCGTCGATGAGGATACGCCCGCCCTGCAGGTCGTACAGGCGCAGCAGCAGGTTGACCAGCGTCGATTTGCCCGCGCCGGATGGGCCGATCAAGCCGATCTTTTCCCCGGCCTTGATCTCAAGGTTGAGGCCGCCAATGATTCCGCTCTTCTTGCCGTAGTGGAAGTCCACTTGCTCAAAGCGTACCTGGCCGTGGGGCACCGTCAGGCGCGGAGCGTTTTCACGATCGATAACGGCCAGTGGCTGGGCGATGGTCTTCAGGCCGTCCTGCACGATACCGATGTTTTCGAAAATGCCGTTGACCACCCACATGATCCAGCCGGACATGTTGACGATGCGGATCACCAGGCCGGTGGCCAGGGCAATCGCGCCCACGGAAATCAGCGACTGGGTCCACAGCCACAGGGCCAGGCCGGTGGTGGTGACGATCAGCAGGCCGTTCAGAATACAGATCACGGTGTCCATGCTGGTGAGCACGCGGGCGGCCAGTTGGGTTTTTTCGGTCTGCTCGATGATCGCTTGCTTGGCGTATTCCTGTTCGTTCTGCGTATGGGCGAACAGCTTCAAAGTGGTGATATTGGTGTAGCCGTCGACGATTCGGCCCATCAGTTTGGAGCGCGCCTCGGAGGAAATCACCGAGCGTTCTTTCACCCGAGGTACGAAGTAACGCAGGGCCAGGCTGTAGCAAACGATCCAGGTGATCAGCGGAATCATCAGCCGCCAGTCGGCTTCGGCAAACAACACCAGGGCACTGATGGCGTAGATCGACACGTGCCAGATAGCCTCCGCGGTCGCCACCGCCGAGTCACGCAAGGAGTTGCCGGTTTGCATGATCCGCTGGGCGATGCGCCCGGCGAAATCGTTTTGAAAGAAATTCAGGCTCTGCTTGAGCACGTAGCTGTGGTTCTGCCAGCGAATCAGGCTGGTCATGCCAGGGTTGATGGTCTGGTGCACCAGCAAGTCATGCAGGCCGTTGAAAAGCGGGCGCAACAACAAGGCGACCACGGCCATCCAGATCAGCTCGGCGCTGTGGATCTGGAAAAAATTCGCCGGTGGCGTGCCCTGGGCCAGGTCGATGATGCGGCTCAGGTAGCTGAACAACGCAACTTCGATCAGGGCGCCGACCAGCCCCACCACCAGCAGTGCGGCGAAGCACGGCCACACCTGGCGCAGGTAATAGAGATAGAAGGGCAGGACTTTTTCGGGAGGGGCCGCGCTGGGGGCGTCGCGGAAAATATCGATCAGTTGTTCAAAACGACGATAGAGCATTAGGTTTGACGCCCGCCGGGCGGGCTCTCCTTTCAAAGGTGCACGGTGCCATGCGGGCACCGTGCAAAGCTGCCTGCGGACCTCAGTCGATGCGCTTGGCCGACTTGATGATCACAGGATCGATAGGCACGTTTTGCATGCCTTGCTTGGTGGTGGTCTGGGAGTTGACGATGATGTCGACCACGTCCATGCCCTTGACCACTTTGGCGAACACGGCATAACCGGCATCGCGGCCCGGGTCGAGGAAGGCATTGTCGGCCACGTTGATGAAGAATTGGCTGGTGGCCGAGTTCGGGTCATTGGTGCGAGCCATGGATAAGGTGCCACGCACGTTATGCAGGCCATTGCTGGCTTCGTTCTTGATCGGTGCTTCGGTCGGCTTTTGTGACATTTGCTGGGTGAACCCGCCGCCCTGGACCATGAAGCCCGGGATCACGCGGTGAAAGATCGTATTGGTGTAGAAGCCCTTGTCGACATAGGCCAGGAAGTTCTTGGTGCTGATCGGCGCCTTGACCGGGTCCAGTTCGATTTCAATCTGGCCGTTGGTGGTGTCGAGCAACACGTGTGGCGCCTTGGCCGGCTCGGCCGCCATCAGGTTGGCAGCGAACAGGGCGGAACCGGCAAAGAAGGCGATTTTTTTCAGCATGGGTCAGTGATCCTGGGTAGTGGTTTCGACGGTCTTTAGAAACTCGAGCAAGGTCGCGTTAAAGACCTCGGGTTGATCCAAGGGCGTGGCATGGCGGGAATCTTCGATGACCACCAGCCGCGCATCGGGCAGCAGTTTTACATAGATTTCTTTCTGCGCCACGGGGGTGTAGTCATGGTCGGCGCTGATGACCAGGGTTGGACAGGCAATTCTCGACAGTTGTTCCTGCACGCCCCAGCCCACGATGGCGTCGAAGCTGGCGAGATAAGCACGTTTGTCGTTGCTTGCCCAGCGTTCGGCCATCTTGCGGCGCAGGTCGGCCTGCTCAGGTTTTGGGAACAGCCGATCGCCCAAGGCCTTGCCGATGGTGCCCAGGCTGAGCACGCGGGCCAGGGTCCAGCGTTTGGCCCACTGCCAATAGTCGTCGGCACTGCGCACCTTGACCTCAGGCGCGCTGTTGACGATGCACAGGCTTTTGACCCGCAGGGGTTCATCCACCGCCAGTTGGAAGGCGATCATGCCGCCCATGGATAAACCCACCACGTGGGCCGCTGGCAGGTCGAGGTGTTCGATCAGGGCGACCAGGTCGAAGGTAAACCCTTTGATGCTGTAGCGCTCCCGGGGTTTGTCCGAGCGACCATGGCCGCGCACGTCAACCACGATCAGGCGGTAGTGCCGGGCGAGTACCGGTACTTGCAGTTCCCAATCCTGGCTGCTGGAGCCCAGGCCGTGAATCAGGATCAGGGGGTTGCCATGGCCGTATTCCTCGTAATGCAGGCTGCAGCCTTCATGATCGAACCAGGCCATGGATGAACTCCGTTTCAGGCTTGTTGGGGAGCGGCGAAGGGCGCGTCCAGGGGAGCGGTGTCAAAGGTGCGCAGCAATTCCACGAGGATCTGCGTGGCGGGCCCCAAGGGTTTGTCTTTGTTGGAGTACAGGTAAAACGTCGGGTTGCGACTGCCACCTTTTTCCAGGGGAAGCTGCTTGAGCACGCCTTCCTTGAGTTCGCGCTCGATCATGTGCCGGGGCAGCCAGGCAAAGCCCAGGCCGCTGCCGACGAAGGTGGCGGCAGTAGCGAGGCTGCCGACGGTCCAGCGCTGTTCGGCGCCGAGCCAGCCGACGTCGCGCGGTTGTTGGCGGCCGGAGTCACGGATCACCACCTGCATCTGGCTCTCCAGGTCGTGGAAACTCAGCTCACGGTTGAGGCGATGCAGCGAGTGATCGGGGTGGGCCACGGCGACGAACTCCACATCGCTCATTTCCGTGCCCAGGTAGCCCGGGATGATAAACCCGCAAATGGCCAGGTCCGCCATGCCGTCGAGCAGCAACTCTTCGACGCCGGACAGTACTTCTTCGCGCAGGCGTACCCGGCAGCCACGGCTTTGCGGCATAAAGGCGGTTAATGCGCGAACGAGACGTGCGCTGGGGTAGGCGGCGTCCACCACCAAGCGCACTTCGGCTTCCCAGCCCTGTTCCATATGATGAGCGAGGTCCTCCAGTTGGCTGGCGTTTTTCACCAGTTGGCGGGATCGGCGCAGCAGCACCTCACCGGCCTCGGTCAGCACCGCCTTGCGCCCGTCGATACGCAGCAAGGGGACGCCGAGTTGGTCCTGCATGCGCGCCACGGTGTAGCTCACTGAAGATTGCGAACGATGCAGCGCTTCGGCGGCTTGGGCAAAGCCGCCATGGTCGACCACGGCTTGCAAGGTGCGCCATTGATCGAGGGTAACGCGGGGCGCTTTCAAGATGAGCTCCTCTTGTCCTAAGCTGGCGGTCCTTATTGGAGACTGCCGAATGAGAAAATTGTGTTGTGTGTTGCTGGCGTTGCTGCCGATGAGCGCGTTTGCCTATCCTATCGACGTGACGAAAAAGATCGATGGCGTGAGCATTGACTACACCGCCTCCGATGTGGACGGCGACATCAGTTCGATCCAGCTGAACAACTACGGCGCCCAGGACGCGGTGTGCAAGGTCACCTTTACCAACGGCCCGGAATCGCCACGCCGTCGTACCGTGACCGTGCCTGCTGGCAAAAGCACTAACACCACGGTCAAGTTCAACCGCGCCATCATCAAGATGCGTATTGCCCTGGACTGCGCGCCAAAATAAAGCAACAGCGGAGCGTGCTCACAGGAATACTCCGCTTATAAACAAATTTCTAGATGGGTTGTAGCAGTTTTTTGCGCTTTTTTATCGAATAGGCCCTGGTTAACCTTCTCTCCATCGACTTACAGCAATTACCGATGGAGCCTACGAAGCCATGTCCAATGTTCTGATCATCGAAAGCAGTGCGCGCCAGCAGGATTCCATTTCCCGCCAGCTCACCCAACAGTTCATCAGCCAATGGCAAGTCGCCCGTCCGGCAGACCGCATCACCGTGCGCGACGTAGCGCTCAATCCGGTACCCCATCTGGATGCCAACCTGCTGGGCGGCTGGATGAAACCGGCGGAGCAGCGTAACGACGACGAACAGGTGTCCCTGGACCGCTCCAACGAGTTAACTGACGAACTGCTGGCCGCCGACGTGTTGGTGATGGCCGCGCCGATGTACAACTTCGCCATTCCGAGCACCCTTAAAGCCTGGCTGGATCACGTGTTGCGGGCGGGTGTGACCTTTAAATACACCGCCACCGGGCCCCAGGGTCTGTTGACCGGCAAGCGCGCTATCGTGCTCACCGCACGCGGTGGTATCCACACTGGCGCCACCTCGGATCACCAGGAACCGTACCTGCGCCAGGTCATGGCATTTATCGGCATTCATGACGTTACCTTCATTCACGCCGAAGGCGTCAACCTGGGCGGCGACTTCCAGGAGAAGGGCCTCAATCATGCCAAGGCGCAACTGGCCCAGGTGGCCTGAGGCGTTAATCGTCAGATAATCCCGTGCTGCTTATATAGCCCCACGCAAACCCTTCAAGTACGCGTATCGAACCTCCCTTTGCACTTTTGCTCCTGAGTGCTCCCGCCCGACTGCCGCTTTAGCGAGGTCGGGTTTTTTTTGCGCCGAGTTTCTTCAAAAACCAAAAAGCTTTAATGTCGCGCCCATTCGAAACGAGGCGCGCATGGGCTATCTACTGGTTGTCACCCTGATTCAGGCATTTTCCTTCAGCTTGATTGGCGAATACCTCGCCGGTCACGTCGACAGTTACTTTGCGGTGCTGGTGCGCGTGGTGCTGGCCGGGCTGATCTTTATTCCGCTGACGCGCTGGCGCTCGGTGGAGCCCGCGTTCATGCGCGGCATGTTGGTGATCGGTGCATTGCAGTTCGGCGTGACCTACGTATGCCTGTACCTGAGCTTTCGTGTGCTGACGGTGCCGGAAGTGCTGCTGTTCACCATCCTCACACCGTTGCATGTGACCCTGATCGAGGACGCGCTTAATCGTCGCTTCAATCCCTGGGCACTGGTGGCGGCCCTGGTGGCGGTGGGGGGGGCGGCGGTGATTCGTTTCGATCAGATCACCCCGCATTTCCTGATGGGGTTCTTGCTGCTGCAATTGGCCAATTTCACCTACGCCGCCGGGCAAGTCATGTACAAGCACCTGGTGGCGCGTTATCCCAGTGACCAGCCGCACTTCCGGCGTTTCGGTTATTTCTACCTGGGCGCCTTGTTGGTGGTGTTGCCGGCGTTCCTGCTGTTCGGCAAGGCTGACTTCCTGCCGCAAGCGCCGCTGCAATGGGGTGTGCTGGTGTTCCTCGGGTTGGTCAGCACTGCGCTGGGCATGTACTGGTGGAACAAGGGCGCCTGCCTGGTCAATGGCGGCACCCTGGCGGTGATGAACAACCTGCATGTGCCGGTGGGGTTGCTGCTGAACCTGCTGATCTGGAACCAGCACGAACCGCTGGGCCGTTTGGCCCTGGGCGGTCTGGTGATTCTGGGGGCGGTGTGGATCAGCCGGCTGGGTGTGCGTCGGGCGGTATCGTCCCCATCGTGATCACCACCTTGCCTTTGGCGCGGCCTTGTTCGACATAGTCCAGGGCCGCCGCTGTGAATTCGAACGGAAAGGTACGGTCGATAACCGGCCGGATACTGCCGGACTCGACCAGCGCGGTGATTTGATCCAGTTGTGCGCCACTGGCACGCATGAAGACAAACTCATAGCTCACGCCTTGCTTGCGTGCTTTCCTGCGGATACCGCTGCTCAACACACCCATGACCAGGCCCAATAACCAGGGCAGGTTCTGGGCGCGGGCGAAGGCGGGTGTCGGCGGCCCGGAGATGGAGATGAGCTGACCGCCGGGCTTGAGAATCTTCAGTGACTTGGCCAGCGCATCCGGGCCCAGGCTGTTCAGCACCACATCGTAATCCCGCAGCACGGCCTCGAAGGCTTGCTGTTTGTAGTCGATCACTACATCCGCGCCCAACGCCTTGACCCACTCCACATTGGCGGTGCTGGTGGTGGTGGCGACAAAAGCGCCCAAATGCTTGGCCAGCTGGATGGCGATACTGCCCACCCCGCCTGAGCCCGCATGAATGAACACCTTCTGGCCTTTCTTCAGCTTCGCGGTTTCCACCAGCACCTGCCACGCCGTGAGCGCGACCAGGGGCAGGGACGCGGCTTGCTCCATGGTGATGTTGTCGGGTTTGCGCGCCAGTGCGTCTTCGTGCACGGCAATCCGCTCGGCGAAGGTGCCGATACGTTGCTGGGGCGGACGAGCGTAGACTTCGTCCCCCGGCTTGAAGCGTCGTACCGCAGCGCCGACGCTGAGCACCACGCCGGCCAGGTCGTTGCCCAGTGTCAACGGCAATGCATAGGGCAGGATCAGTTTGAATTCGCCCTTGGCGATCTTTGCATCCAGCACATTGACGCTGCTGGCCCGCACCTGGACCAGCACGTCATGTTCACCCACAACAGGCGCGGGGGTCTCGATGAGGCGGCCGGGCTGCTTGCCGTACCGTTCGATGGAAAATGCCTTCATGGTTCAACGCTCGTTGCTTCGGTGAGAAGGGCAGGCGCGGAGCACGCCTGCTACCGGTTGATCAGGCGTTGGCCAGGTAACGCTCGGCAACCTGGGACTGCTTGATCTGCGCCAGCAAGCCTTGCCGCGCAGCCTGCAACGCGTCCCAACGGGCGCCGTCCTGCAACGGCGGAATGGTCACCGGCTCGCGGCGGTCGAAACCGACCAGCGCTGCGTCCACCAGATCACCCACTTCCATCACGTCGGTGAGGGTGTTGATATCAATGCCCGCACGCTCCCAGATCTCGGTACGCGTGGCAGCGGGCAGCACGGCTTGCACGTACACGCCTTTGGGCGCCAGTTCCAGGCTCATGCCTTGGGACAGGAACAGCACGAACGCCTTGGTCGCGCCGTACACCGTCATGCCGAATTCCGGGGCCAGGCCCACTACCGAGCCAATGTTGATGATAGCGCCGTTGCCGACTGCCGCCAGGCGCGGGGCGATGGCACTGGCCAGGCGCACCAGTGCAGTGGTGTTGAGGGCGACCAACTGCGCGACGCTGTCGGTGGACTGCTCGATAAAACCGCCGGACTGCGCGGCGCCGGCATTGTTGACCAGGGTGCCAATGCTGGCGTCATCACGCAGGCGCGCTTCAACTGCTGCCAGGTCAGCGGTCTGGGTCAAGTCGGCGGGGAGGATATCAACGCTGACGGCGTGGTGCTCACGCAACCTGGCGGCGAGCGCTTCCAGGCGCGTGATGTCACGGGCGACCAGTACGAGGTCGTGGCCGCGTGCGGCAAAGCGTTCGGCGTAGGCGGCGCCAATGCCGGTCGAAGCGCCAGTGATCAGAACGGTGTTGGAAGTACTCATGGTGTGATGCTCTGTGAGTGCGAGGAGGTTTTATGATGTCGATCATAATCAAAGCTGTCAACGGTTTTGATTATGATCGACATCATAGTAATATGCCTATCTCGCACGCTGTCAGGACCACAGACATGAAGATCACCAAGGCGCAGTCACAGAGCAATCGGGCCCATATCGTCGCGACAGCTTCGGAGCTGTTCCGCGAGCGGGGTTTCGATGGGGTGGGCGTGGCCGAGTTGATGGCTGCGGCCGGTTTTACCCAAGGCGGCTTTTACAAGCACTTCGGTTCCAAGGCGGACTTGATGGCGGAAGCAGCCGCTAACAGTCTGGCGCAGTCACTGGCCGACAGCGCGGAGATGGAGGTGGAGCAGTTTTTCGAGGTTTACCTGTCCAGGCAGCACCGCGACCATCGCGGCGGCGGATGCACATTGGCGGCGTTGTGTGCCGATGCCGCCCGTCAATCGGACACGCTGAAGGCGACCTTTGCCGACGGTTTGGAAAATACCCTGCAGGCCCTGGAAGCAAAGTACAACGCAGCTCATGAGACGCCACAAGAAGGCGTGCGCGCGAAAATGCTCGACAGCATGGCCCATGCCATCGGCGCAATCATGTTGTCGCGGGCGTGCCCGGATGATTCCGCACTGGCCGATGAAGTGCTTGAGGTTTGCCGCAAGGAGATTACGGCGTCACTGCCGTAATCCCGTTTGCATTACTCATGCCGTTTCGGCGATGGGTACCTGCGTGGCTCCGGCCAACGCCGGCAGCACGCCGGCGCGCAGGTCGTTGCCGCTCGGCTGCTGATACAGGCTCAGCCCGAACTCCGGCAACACTGCCAATAGATAATCGAAGATATCGCCCTGGATCCGCTCGTAATCGCCCCACGCCGTGGTGCGGGTAAAGCAGTAGATCTCCAGCGGCACGCCCTGGGCGGTGGTTTGCATCTGGCGCACCATGCAAGTCATGTTGGGCTGGATGTCCGGGTGGCTTTGCAGGTACGCCAGGGCGTAGGCGCGGAAGGTGCCGAGGTTGGTCATGCGCCGACGGTTGGCCGACAGTTGCGCGCTGTGGCCCTGAGCCTCGTTCCAGGCCTTGAGTTCGGCCTGCTTGCGGCTGATATAGCCGCTGAGCAAGTGCACCTGGGTCATGCGCACTTCTTCCTCGTCGTTCAGGAAGCGTACGCCGCTGGCGTCGATGTACAGGCTGCGCTTGATACGGCGCCCACCGGAGGCCTGCATGCCACGCCAGTTCTTGAACGACTCGGACATCAGGCGCCAGGTGGGGATGGAGACGATGGTCTTGTCGAAGTTCTGCACCTTCACCGTGTGCAGCGTTATATCCACCACATCGCCATCGGCGCCGACCTGAGGCATTTCGATCCAGTCACCGACGCGCAGCATGTCGTTGCTGGTCAATTGCACACTGGCGACGAACGACAGCAGGGTGTCCTTGTACACCAACAGAATCACCGCCGACATCGCACCCAGGCCGGAGAGCAGCAACAGCGGCGAGCGGTCGATCAGGGTGGCGACGATGATGATCGCGCCAAACACGAACAGCACCATTTTCGCCAGTTGCACATAGCCTTTGATCGAGCGGGTGCGTGCGTGTTCGGTGCGTGCGTAGATATCCAGCAGCGCGTTGAGCAGGGCACTCATGGCCAAAACCATGAACAGAATGGTGATCGCCAGGGCGACGTTGCCGATAAACAGAATGGCGGTCTTGCTCAGGTCCGGCACCAGGTACAGGCCGAACTGGACCACCAGCGATGGCGTCATCTGCGCCAGGCGATGGAAGACTTTGTTATGCCGCAGGTCGTTCAGCCAGTGCAGGGCCGGCTGCCGGCCGAGCAATTTGACCGCGTGCAGGATGAGGTAACGGGCGACCCTTCCCACCACCAATGCCACCACCAGCAACACCAGCAAGCCTAGGCTGGAATGCAGGACCGGGTGTTCATCGAGGGCGCCCCAAAGGTCTTGGACGTTGAGCCAGAGCTGTTTGATATCCATGAGTGAACCGATTCTTCTGTAAGACAACACGGGGCGATTAGAGCATTTAAGTGCAACAAAGTTGACGCTCTGGACAAAATCGCTGACAAAAAAGCAGCTGATTAGCCCCGTTCGCGTAAAGAAACTCGGTTTGGGCGCCCGAAACCGGTAACCTATGCAGCTGATATTTTGTATTTCTTCGAGGTAGCACCCGTGTTTTCCCAATTCGCCCTGCACGAACGCCTGCTTAAAGCCGTGGCCGAGCTTAAATTTGTCGAGCCTACGCCTGTGCAAGCAGCGGCCATCCCGCTCGCGCTGCAAGGGCGTGACCTGCGGGTGACGGCGCAAACCGGCAGCGGCAAGACCGCCGCTTTCGTCCTTCCGGTACTTAACCGCCTGATCGGCCCGGCCAAAGTGCGCGTCAGCATCAAGACCCTGATCCTGCTGCCGACCCGCGAGCTGGCCCAGCAGACCCTGAAGGAAGTCGAGCGCTTCTCGCAGTTCACCTTCATCAAGTCCGGCATCATTACCGGTGGCGAAGACTTCAAGGTCCAGGCCGCGATGTTGCGCAAGGTACCGGACATCCTGATCGGCACCCCAGGGCGCATGATCGAGCAGCTCAACGCTGGCAACCTCGACCTCAAGGAAGTCGAAGTGCTGGTGCTCGACGAAGCCGACCGCATGCTCGACATGGGCTTTGCCGATGATGTGCAACGTCTGGTCGGTGAGTGCGTCAACCGCCAGCAGACCATGCTGTTCTCCGCCACCACCGGTGGTTCGACCCTGCGCGATATGGTCGCCAAGGTGCTGAACAACCCTGAGCACTTGCAGGTCAACAACGTCAGCGACCTGAACGCCACCACGCGCCAGCAGATCGTCACCGCTGACCATAACGTGCACAAAGAACAGATCCTGAACTGGTTGTTGGCCAACGAGACCTACCAGAAGGCCATCGTGTTCACCAACACCCGTGCCGCCGCCGACCGTATCTACGGGCGCCTGGTTGCGCAGGAATACAAGGCGTTCGTGCTGCACGGCGAGAAAGACCAGAAGGACCGCAAGCTGGCCATCGACCGTCTCAAGGCGGGCGGCGTGAAGATCCTGGTGGCCACCGATGTTGCCGCACGCGGTCTCGACGTGGACGGCCTGGACCTGGTGATCAACTTCGACATGCCCCGCAGCGGCGACGAATACGTGCACCGTATCGGCCGTACCGGACGGGCCGGCAACGATGGCCTGGCTATCTCGCTGATCTGCCACGGCGACTGGAACCTGATGTCGAGCATCGAACGCTACCTGAAGCAGTCGTTCGAGCGCCGCACCATCAAGGAAGTCAAAGGCACGTACACCGGGCCGAAGAAGGTCAAGGCGTCGGGCAAGGCCGTTGGCGTGAAGAAGAAAAAGACCGACGCCAAGGGCGACAAGAAGAAAACCGGCGCCAAGTCGCCGACCAAGCGCAAGATCGCCAACCGGCCGAAGACCGACAATCTGTCGCTCGTCAGCAAGGACGGCATGGCGCCGCTCAAGCGCCGCAAGCCAGAAGCTCCGGCTGCCGAATAAGCAGGCGGGCATAAAAAAACCGGACAATGTCCGGTTTTTTTTCGCCATGATCGTTCCCACGCTCCGCGTGGGAATGCCTCCAGAGACGCTCTGCGTCGCGCTGTGCTCAATGCTTCCGCGCAGCCTCTCTGAGCTCCTTGAGCCGCGCATCGATCAACTGGCACTTGTCGGGAAACTCGGCGCTTTCGGTATCCAGGTCCATCTTCTGTAACTGGTCATTCATCTCCTTGGCCTTGGTCGGGTTCTGCTCTGTGAGCTTGGTCACTTCCTTGGCCAGCTCCTCCCGCTTGGCCGTGGCCTCCTCGGGCGTGCAGGCCCAGGCGGGCAGGGCGCTCAACAGCGTGGCGGCGAGGGTCAGCTTCATCAAGGTTTTCATGGTCGGACTTCCTTGGCAGTGATGTGCAGTTGAGGCGGCGAACCTCTGGAAAGTTCAGAGAAATGACGCCCGTCCGTTCGGTTGAACGGCCAGTGCCGGAACGTGTCACTCCCTTAGACGGGCTAACTCCATCGGCCTGCAGGAGGAATCAGGATGACGACTTACAATTGGGATCTGATCGAACGTCTGCTGCATGAAGTGCAGAACGGCGAAGGCAGCTTTGCCCCGCGCAAATACGCCGAACAAGAAGCGGCCGAGAAGGCGACGGCCGGCGAGGACACTGGCAACCTGGACGCACTCAAGAAGACCGCTGCCGATTACGAGGCGCTGCTGTTCAAGCGTGGCTTTATCGAGTCGCGGCCTGAGGAAGAGGGCGGCAATGGCGAGAATTTCATTCTGACGGCGCTGGGTGCGCAATTGCTGGCGCTGATCGACAGTTCGATTCCAGGCAATGATCATCCACGTCAGGTGTTGGATGAGCAGGAGGACGCGCTTGATCCGGCAACGTTCGCTGAAGTGGCCTCCAAAGCGCAGATCGCCTGATCTTCTTGTGCCCCGGCGCCCCGAGGGAGCCGGGTGAACCTGTCGAATCGGTAATCCGTCGCTAAGGTTGCTGACAGCCGGCGACTCCTAATCTGCTGCCATTCAACTCACGGACTTGAATTGGCATGCACTCCACAACCTCCAGACGCACATTCGTCAAAGGCCTGGCCGCAGGCGGCCTGCTGGGTGGGCTCGGGCTTTGGCGCCCCCCTGTGTGGGCACTGACCAGCCCCGGCCAGCCCACGGTGCTCGCCGGCAGCGAATTTGACCTGTTTATTGACCAGACTCCCGTCAACCTGACCGGCCGTGCGCGCACCGCGTTGACCGTCAACGGCAGCCTGCCCGGCCCGCTGTTACGCTGGCGCGAAGGCGACACCGTGACCCTGCGCGTGAAAAACCGTCTTGGCGAGCCCACCTCGATCCACTGGCACGGCATCCTGTTGCCATCGACCATGGACGGCGTGCCCGGCCTGAGCTTCAAGGGCATCGAACCGGGCGGCCTTTACGTTTACCAATTCAAGGTCAAGCAGCACGGCACCCACTGGTACCACAGCCATTCCGGGCTTCAGGAGCAGCAGGGCGTGTACGGCCCGCTGGTTATCGATCCCAAGGAACCCGAGCCTTATAGCTACCAGCGCGATTACGTGGTGATGCTGTCGGACTGGACCGACGAAGACCCCGTCGCCCTGATGAAGACCCTCAAGAAGCAGTCTGATTACTACAACCTGCACAAACCCACCCTGGGCGATTTTATCCGGGATGTGGGCAAGCAGGGCTGGTCGGCCACGGCTGCCGACCGGCTGATGTGGGCGCAAATGAAGATGAACCCCACCGACCTTGCGGACGTCAGCGGCGAGACCTACACCTACTTGCTCAACGGCCAGCCGCCTGGGCAGAACTGGACCGGAGTGTTCAAGACGGGGGAAACGATTCGCCTGCGTTTTATCAATGGCTCGGCGATGACCTATTTTGATGTGCGCATTCCAGGGTTGAAGATGACCGTCATCGCCGCGGATGGCCAGCCGGTAAAGCCGGTAAGCGTCGACGAGTTCCGTATCGCCGTGGCGGAAACCTACGATGTGCTGGTCGAGCCTGTGGCAGAGGCCTACACCCTGTTTGCCCAGTCCATGGACCGCACAGGCTATGCCCGTGGCACCCTCGCCCGGCAGATGGGTGCGACCGCCTCAGTACCGCCGCTTGATCCGCGCCCGTGGCTGACGATGGATGACATGGGCATGGGCGGCATGGACCACGGTGCCATGGCCGATATGCCGGGCATGGAAGGCATGGATCACAGCGCCATGGGCGCGATGGCGATGCAGAAACACCCCGCCAGCGAGCAGAACAACCCGCTGGTAGACATGCAGGCGATGAACCCGATGCCCAAGCTGGACGACCCTGGAATCGGCCTGCGCAACAATGGCCGCCGGGTGCTCACCTATGCCGACCTGCGCAGTACCTTTGAAGACCCCGATGGCCGCGATCCCTCGCGCACCGTCGAATTGCATCTCACCGGGCATATGGAAAAGTTCGCCTGGTCGTTCAATGGCGTGAAGTTTTCCGATGCCGAGCCTTTGCAACTGACTTATGGCGAGCGTGTGCGGGTGGTGCTGGTCAACGACACCATGATGGCCCACCCGATTCACCTGCATGGCTTATGGAGCGACCTGGAGGACGAAAACGGCCAGTTCCTGGTGCGCAAACACACCATCGACATGCCACCGGGCTCCCGTCGCAGTTACCGCGTCACCGCCGATGCCTTGGGGCGATGGGCCTATCACTGCCACCTGCTGTACCACATGGAAATGGGCATGTTCCGTGAGGTGCGCGTGCATGAATAAGGAAGCGAGCATGAACCGTTGCGTCTCGTCCCTTTGCATCGCGTTCGCCACGCTGGGGTTCGCCCCATGGGCGTTGGCGGCCGAGGATGAATTTCAGGGCATGAGCCCGGCGACGCCAGCGTTGACGCAAAGCCGTACGCCGATTCCGGCGCTGACCGACGCAGACCGCGCAGCGGTGTACAACGCGCCGGGAGGGCATCAGGTACATGACAGCGGCGTCAACTCGATGCTGCTGGTCAACCAGTTGGAATGGCAGGGCGGCGACGGCAACGCGCAGAGTTGGGACATCAAGGGTTGGGTCGGCGGTGACATCGACCGGTTGTGGCTACGCAGTGAAGGCGAACGCAGCGCCGGCCGCACTGAAAGTGCCGAAGCCCAAGCGTTATGGGGGCACGCAATCAGCCCTTGGTGGGATGTGGTCGGCGGCGTGCGCCAGGACTTCAAGCCCGGTGCCAGCCAGAGCTGGGCGGCCTTTGGCCTACAAGGCATGGCGCTCTACAACTTCGAGGCCGAAGCCACGTTGTTTGTCGGCGAATCGGGGCATACCGCCGCACGCCTTGAGGGTGACTACGACATTCTGCTCACCAATCGCCTGAACCTGCAGCCGACCGCCGAACTCAACTTCTATGCGCAGAACGATCCGCAACGCGGCGTTGGTTCGGGCTTGGCGGAAAGTGAACTGGGCCTGCGCTTGCGCTACGAAGTTCGCCGCGAGTTTGCGCCTTATGTCGGTCTCAGCTGGAACCGCACTTATGGCCAGACCGCGCAATACGCACGGGACGAAGACGAAGACATCAATCAACTGCGCTGGGTCGTCGGCGTGCGCTTGTGGTTCTGACGGGTTTCCCTTTTTATTATTCGCCGCCTGGCGCGGCCTGGAGTCTTGCATGTCTATGTTGAAAACCACGCTGCTGGGTGCTGCGCTGTGGGTAGGTTTAAGTCTTAGCCTGCCCGCTTCGGCCCACCCCAAGCTGCTGTCATCCATTCCGGCGGCAGGCGCACAGGGCGCCGCTCCCGCAGTGATTGAATTGCATTTCTCAGAAAACCTGCTGACCCAGTTTTCCGGGGCCAAGTTGATCATGACCGACATGCCGGGCATGCCCAATTCGCCGATGCCGGTGAAGGCCAGCGTGTCGGCGAGCAGCGACCCCAAGGTGATGTTGATCAAGCCGGTCTCCGCACTTACCACCGGCAGCTATCGGGTGGATTGGCGTGCCGTGTCGTCCGATACACATCCGATCACCGGTAATGTGGTGTTCAGCGTGCAGCCATGAGTGAGCTGATCTCCATCGCATTGCGCTTCGCGCTCTATCTCGACCTGATGATGCTATTTGGATTGGGACTGTTCGGCCTTTATGGTCTGCACGCTGAGCAACGTAGATGGCTCAATCTAAGGGCATGGATGGGATTGACGGGCGGCTTGGGGCTGGCGTTTTCGGTGGCGTCGCTATTGGTCATGACCCAATCCATGAGCGGCGCCACTGATTGGCAGGCGCTATGGCCGCATGTACAGATGATGCTGTGGCAGACCGACTTGGGGCTGACGTGGTGGGTGCGTATCGCGGCGCTGGTCCTGGCGGCACTGAGCACTCATCTGGCGCTGGCCACGCTGTCGGCTGGCGTGGCGTTGGCCACCCTGGTGTGGACAGGGCACGGCGTAATGCACGAAGGCGTGCAAGGTGTGTGGCATATCGTCAGCGACAGTGCACACCTGTTGGCAGCGGCGGGTTGGGTGGGGGCGTTGGCGGCATTCGGTTTGTTGTTGATGCCTGCGCCGTTGCCACAGGATGATCGAGTGCAGGTTCTGGCCAGCGCATTGGCAGGCTTTGAGCGCATTGGCGCGGGATTTGTCTTGGTGCTGATCGGCACTGGCGTTGCCAATTATCTGTTTGTTGTCGGGCCGAATCTGGGGGGCATCAACGGCGGAGTCTATGCGGTGCTGCTATGCCTGAAGCTGGGGTTGTTCGGCGTGATGCTGGCCTTGGCGGCGCTCAATCGCTTTCACCTGACGCCGCTTCTGCAACAATCTATCGCGGCGGGCGATTATAACGTGGCGATCCGTGCGTTACGGCGCAGCATGGCCCTGGAGTTTGGCGCTGTGGTGCTCATCCTTGGCCTGGTGGCCTGGCTGGGCACCTTGGCGCCTGACTAAGACTGTGCGCTTTTCAGGCATTTAAGCGCCTGGAAGTCGCTGCGGACCTTGTCGATTTTTTGGGTGAGTTTCAGGCGCTGCGCTGGGGAGCTTTGGGCCATCACGTCCACGAGCAAACTGCGCGCGGCGGCTTCGGTCTGTGCGTAGGCGGCGCGGTATTGCGGGGTCCACAGGCTTTCGCGATCCACCAGCAGTTGCTGGATTTTCTGCGGGAAATCGGCATTGTGGCGTTGTTGCAGCGCCTCGATAAATTGCGCCTGCCAATGGGCGCGGTTGCCGATCCACGCTTGGTTTTGCGCGCCCAACTCGGCGGACCAGGCCGTCACGCGATTTTGCTGGGCCGGGCTCAATGGGCCGATCCAGGCGTCCAGCCGCTTGCTCATGCGCTGGGCGCGTTCCTTGATCTGCTGGGCCAGCGGCGGCTTGAGGTATTCGTCCTGGCGTTTGCGCAGGTCCTTGGCCAGGGCATCGCTCATGTCCTTGACCTGCTGATCGTCCAGGCCTTGCAGCAATTGCACGGCTGAGGGCGTGATTTCCCGCGCAATCTCGGCAATTGCCTGTTTGGCTTCGACTGTACGGGTTTGCAATGCGGCGTCGGTGACCTGGTTGCTGTCGACCATCTGTTGCAGGCGGTCGAGCCAGTCCAGGTAGCCAGGCAATTGCGTGGTGCAGTGCCAGGCCAGGTGTTCCTTGAGGGTGTCGTTGAACCAGCTCTTTTGCCCGGCATTCATGTCCAGGTAGTCGTTGAGGGTCCAGGGGATGATCACGTCGAGGTTACGGTAGGCCAGGCCCACGCGATTGCAGCCGGCGAGCACCAGGCTCAGGGTCAGCAGTACCATCAGGAATTTGAGCCGGCGCAACATGGGCAGGTCCTTGCATGGAGGGCGTTAATGCATGTGAACCTGCGCGAGGTGCGACAGTTCAGCCCATCAATAAAACGACCGCGCGGCCTTCAAGGTCAACAGCCCGTCACATTGCGAATTGTGTCCGGAGTAGGCCGAGCAGTCACTGCCGCTGAGGCTGGAGCCGCTGTAGATCAGGTCCAGGTCAATGCCTTTCCAGGCCCGGGAAAACTGCACCGACCAATCGCTGAAACTGCTGATGGCGCCGTTCTCTACCGAGACCGGTGTGCCCAGTTGATGGGTGGTGTACTTCATGCTGACGCCGATGCCGAAAGGCTGGGTGCCGCCCAGGTCGGCAAACAGGGTACTGTCCTGGCGGTCGGGGTCGTTGCTGAAGGACACGCCAAAGCGGTTGCCCAACAGGTTCAGCCCGCCGTAGAACTCCTGGCTGTCGAGGGGGCTGAGCTTGGGGTAGCTGTAGTGGATCAAGCCGACTTCGTAGCCCAGGGTCTGGTCGAACGGACGCTTGAAGCCCATGTAGGAGTCGACTTCAAGGTTATTGGCCGACGACAGGCCCATGTTCGGGGAAAACTGGCCGAAATACAGGCCGCTGTCGTGGGTAAGGTCCAGGCCTCCGTGGAACGAGTCGCTGCCAGGGGCGGTCGGCTTGACCAGGCCCTGGGCCATGGTGCGGCTGGGGGTTGTACCTAATTTCAGGTCGAAGTCACCCAATTCGCGCTGGAAGATATGCGCTTCGGCCAAAGGGCTGGCGACCAGGATGCTGACCACGAAAATACAGCGTTTAAGCATGCTTCACTCCATGAAAAGCGAGGAGCAGTAACGGAAAGATTCAGGCAGATGCCCGTGCTAGACGTGTGCAAGGATACCGGCGAATGCCAGGCATTGAGGCCCGTTCGTCGATTAGCTGCGTATTGAGGGTCTCGGGAGGGGGTGGCAACTCTAGTCCTAGCGCCTCGAAGGCAAGACGCTTAGGGACCAGATGCAGTGCGCGGGTATGACTATTACTTCTTGCCCAGGCTGATCTGCTTGGACGGGCCGAAAGTCTGGCCGCTCACGCCCTTGGCAATTTGCTGGATTTCGCCGCCGGACTTGAGGAACGCAGCAATCTGGCTGTTGATCGATTCGCTGGTTTCAACGGCGGGAGCTGGCTTTGCTTTGCTGTTGGATGCTTTTACACGCATGGCGGCCACTAACCTGTAGAAAATTAACTTGGCCAGCTATGGTACAGGAAATACTTGACAATTGCTTGGCAAATATCCCTCGAGAATAAGTGCTCGCGGCTGGAAATAGCCGAAGTTCAGCGCTGAAATAAAGCGCTAACTTACTGTTTTAGCTGGAAACCCAACGCCTTTGGATACGCTGATGGCCTGCTCAAAGTGAACCGAACGATCAGACGAGTGGGGCGATGCTACTGGAACGCCATGCGAGCCGCGATTTTTCAGGCGCGTGCGCGTGCAGGGCACAACTCGGGTAGAATGCCGCCCACGCAATGAGGGTATTGGAAATGGCTTTAGTCGGGCGCTACAACAGCTTGCAAGTGGTCAAGCACACTAACTTTGGTTTGTACCTCGATGGTGCGCAAGATGGGGAAATCCTCTTGCCTAATCGGTATATCCCTAAAGATATTCCCAGTGAAGATGAAGACTGGCTCAACGTTTTCATTTATCTGGACAGCGATGACAAACTTATCGCCACCACCGAAAAGCCCAAAGTTCAAGTCGGTGAATTCGCCAGTTTGAAAGTTGTGGAAGTCAACAGCATTGGCGTGTTCCTTGATTGGGGTTTGCCCAAGGATCTGCTGCTGCCTTATTCGGAAGAAAAACGCCAGATGACCGCGGGTGAATATTGCGTGGTGCACGTCTACCTCGACAAGCACACCAAGCGCATCACCGCCACCGCTCGCCTTGACCGTTACCTGGACAAGACGCCGGCGAACTATCAGGTGGGCCAGGAAGTCGACCTGCTGGTGGCCGAAGCCACTGACATGGGCTTCAAGGCGATCATCAACAACAAGCACTGGGGCTTGATCCACAAGAACGAAGTGTTCAAGTTCCTGCGCCCGGGCAAGGAAGAGAAGGGCTTTATCAAAGAGATCCGCGCCGATGGCAACATTAGCCTGAGCCTGCAGCCGGTGGGCCAGGAAGCGGCCTCCAGCCTGAACTCGAAGATCCTCGCCAAGTTGCGCGACAACAATGGCAGCCTGCCGGTCAGCGACAAAAGCGACCCGGCGGTGATCAGTAACTTGTTCGGCGTGAGCAAGGGCAACTTCAAGAAGGCCATTGGTGCGCTCTACAAGCAGGGCCAGATCGTGATTCATGCGGATCGCATTGAACTAAGCTGAGTACGCTTCGCTCTCCTGTAGGAGCGAGCTTGTTGTGGCTAGGGAGCTTGCTCCCGCTCGACTGCGTAGCAGTCGCAAGCTTTTTTGGGGGCGCTTCGCACCCCAACGCAAGCAAGCTTGCTCGCCACAACAAGCTTGCCTTCACAGTAGGGCTTGCTCATGTCAAGAAAGTCGTTGTATGCCTACCTCGGTACCTTGCTCGCCTTCCTGGTCCTCGACGGCCTTTGGCTCGGTGTGCTCATGGGGCCCACATACAAATCCCTGCTTGGCGCGCTGATGCTTGATCAGCCACGCCTGTTGCCTGCCGTATTGTTCTATCTCCTGTACGTCCTCGGTTGCGTGGTGCTGGTTATCTTGCCCAGCGCCAGTTGGCAGCGCGCTGCGCGTTTGGGCGCCTTGCTTGGCCTGGTGGCCTACGGCACCTATGACCTGAGCAACTGGGCCACGCTTCAAGGCTGGTCCGCTGGGTTGGCGCTGATGGACATGGCGTGGGGCACGTGCCTAACCGCCATTTGCTGCACTGTTGGCCATTTGTGTGCAAATCGGCCGTGGCGGTAGAGGGTGGTTGATCAGTACTGAACCGGCTAATAACAACCCGGTACCGGCAACGACCAACGCCGGTTGCAGGCCGCCACTGAGATGGCTGCTGACCGATGCCAACAGGGGGCCGCTCAATTGGCCGACGGCGAAGCTGGCGGTCAACAACCCCGTGCTGCGTTGGTAGCCATGGGGCGCGACCTCCCTTAATCGCGCCATCACCAACTGCATGCAGGCCAGAAATGGCGCACCGCACAGTAAAACGCCCAACGCCAAGCCCCAGCCATTGCCGAATAGGCAGGCGAACACCCCTGCCGCTTGCAGCCATAAAGTCGCCATCAGCCAGCGACGGGTGGTGTTCGGGTGCTTGCGGCGCAGGCTGGCCACCCCCACTCCCAGCGCGGCCGCCAGGCCAAAGCAGGGCCAGAACAAGTCGGCCTGCCAGGCCCCGTGGAATTGTGCGCTGGCCATTTGCGACAGAAAGGTCGCCGGGATGATGTAGCCCAGGCCGTACAAGAAATAGATACAGCACAAGTGCGCGATGCTGCCGTTGCTCCCCGCGCTGGTGGGCTGTGTCACGGTGAGGGTCGGCTTGGGTAGAAACGGCAGGATCGCCAGCAACATCACCAGCGCCACCGTCCCGTAGATCAACCACAGCGCGGCAGAGCTTTGCCCTGATAGGTTCGACACCAGCGCCAGCAGCCCCGTCAGCACAATCCCCAACCCCGGCCCAGCAAACACCAGCGCACCCAGGCGCGGGCGGCCGGCGGCAATCGCCAGTGGCTGGCTCAGGCTGGTAATCATCACCAGGGCCCAGGCACTGGCGACCCCGGTGCCGAAACGCAGCAACAAATGCGGCCAGAACCCGTTAGCCCAGTAGGACGCCAGGGTCAGCAATACGCACAACCACAGCCCGCCGTAGAGGCGCCCGCGCACATGCTGATGGCTGCGGGCAAAGATCGAGTCCACCGCGCCGACAAAATAGCCCAGGTAATTGGCGGCTGCGATCAGGCCGGCGCCGGTCAGGTCGATCTGGCCTTCACTGAGCAAATGCGGCATTTGCGGAGTCAGGGCGAAGCGGCCAATGCCCATGGCCATCATCAGGGCGACGAAGCTGGCGAGTAAACGAATCAGCGGGGACATGGTCAGGTTTCCTGCAAAGAAGCGAATGCCTTGCAGGCTAAGACGGATTGACTTTCTGTAAAATTGAATAATAGTGAGTAACTTGTTCAGTTTTGGAGAAAATAATGGAGTTCAGTCAATTGCGCATTTTCCAGGCCGTGGCGGAAGAGGGCTCCATCACCCGCGCCGCTGAGCGCCTGCACCGCGTTCCCTCAAATCTGTCGACCCGGCTTAAACAAATGGAAGAGCAACTGGGTGTCGATCTGTTCGTGCGCGAGCGCCAGCGTTTGCAGCTTTCTCCGGCAGGCAAGGTACTACTGGACTACAGCACCCGCCTGCTGGCGCTGCACGATGAAGCCCACGGCGCCGTACAAGGCGGGCAACCGGCTGGTGATTTCGTATTGGGCAGCATGTACAGCACCGCCGCGGTTCATTTGCCGAAGCTGCTGGCGCGCTATCACAAGACTTACCCCATGGTGAATCTGCAGGTGCAGTCGGCGCCCAGCGGGGAGTTGCTGGAAGGGCTGATTACCGGGCGCCTGGACGCAGCCTTCGTCGACGGCCCGCTGACCATCGCCACCCTGGATGGCGTACCGCTGTGCGAAGAGCGCCTGGTGCTGATTTGCGAGGCCGATCATCCGCCGGTGCGTGGCCCCCAGGATGTGGCGGGCCGTGCAGTGTTCACGTTCCGGCGCAGTTGCGCCTACCGCACGCGCCTGGAAACCTGGTTTTCCCATGAGCGTGTGGCGATGGGGCGGGCGATCGAGATCGAGTCCTACCAAGGCATGCTCGCCTGCGTGATCGCAGGTTCCGGCGTGGCGTTGATGTCTGAGTCCATGCTCGCAAGCCTGCCCGGCAAGGACAGCGTGTCCGTTCATCCGCTGACTGGGCCTTTTGCCACTGCGACCACCTGGCTGATGTGGCGAAAGGGCATGCTCGGCGCTAACCTCAATGCATGGATCGACCTGCAGCAAGACGGCAACCCGCGATGCGTGCAAGACACACGTGCCATTGCTTGAACGATCCGTCAGGATTCGGATCAATTCAGTAATAGTTCGTTGTGGTTTCCTTCAAGCATTACCTAGGACTTAGGGCTACTATCACTGTAGGAAACGGCGACAGTACTCACGCCGGCCAGCACTACCCTCAAAGGGGGCAATCATGAAAGAGAAAATCCAAAACTGGCTCCACGACCTCGGCGTTGCATTGGGCTTGATCGAGCCTCCGCTGCAACCGGTGCCGATTCGCACGGATGACGAGCAACGTCGGCCACGTCGCCGCTAATCACGCGGTTTAAAAAATGTGGGAGCGGGCTTGCTCGCGAATAGGGTGTATCAGCCAAAATAAGGTTGAATGACACACCGCTTTCGCGAGCAAGCCCGCTCCCACAGTTGTTTTGCACCAGGCGAAAAAAACGGGCGCGACCTCCGACGTCGCGCCCGCTGAAGAAAATATCCCCGTCCCTGTTATAGCTCAAACCACCGCAGCCGCCACCTTGGCCGGCCGACGCGACAGCAGGCTCACCAGTACAAAGCTCACCAGCGCCACCGCCAGGCTGTAGTAGATCGGCGTATTTGCATCCAACCCATCCTTGAACATAAATACCAGCGCGGTCACAAAGCCCAGGCTCATGGACGTGATTGCGCCCGAGGTGGTCGCGCGCTTCCAGAAGATCGCGCCGATCAAGGGCACCAACATACCGCCCACCAACAGGTTATAGGCCAGGGTCAGGGCGCTGATCACATCGTTCACCACCAATGCGATACCCAGCACGGCAATGCCGGTCAACAGGGTGAACAGGCGGTTGATGCTCAGGCTCGACGCCTTGCCGCCGCGCAGGCGGGGCAGCAGGTCCTCGGTCAATACGGTGGAGGCGGCGAGCAGGCCGGCGCTGGCGGTGGACATCATGGCGGCCAGCGCGGCGGCGATGACCAGGCCGCGAATGCCGTCCGGCAGCGAAGCTTTGACGATCGCGGCGAAGGCATTGTTGACGTTGTCCAGGTCCGGGATCAGCACATGGGCAGCCATGCCGATCAGCGCACAGGCCAGGCCGTACAGGATGCAATAGAAGCCGGCAAAAGTGCCTGCGTACTGGGCGACCTTTTCGTCACGGGCGGTGAAGACCCGTTGCCAGATATCCTGGCCGATCAGGATGCCGAAGAAGTAGATCATGAAGTAGGTGATGATCGTGTCCCAGCCGATAGCGGTGAAGCTGAAGCTCGACGCCGGCAGTTTGGCCACCAGTTCATCCCAGCCACCGACGCGGTACAGGCAGATCGGCAACAGGATGAACATCAGGCCGACGGTCTTGATCACGAATTGCACAATATCGGTGAGGGTCAGCGACCACATGCCACCGATGGTCGAATACACCACCACCACGCCACCGCCCACCAGTACCGACATCCAGAACGGCAGGTCGAACAGCACTTGCAGCACGGTGCCGATGGCCAGGATCGAGGTCACGCCGATCATGAGCGCATAGGCCAGCATGATCACCGCGCTGGCCTGGCGGGCCATGGGGTTGTAGCGTTTTTCCAGGACCTGGGTGACGGTGAAGATTTTCAGCTTCAACAGGGGCTTGGCCAGGAACAGGTTCAGGGCAATGATGCCCGCGCCGAGCGCGGCGCACAGCCAGAAACCCGAAATACCATGCACATATCCCAGGCGCACGGTGCCGACGGTGGAGGCACCGCCCAGCACCGTGGCGGCCATGGTGCCCATGTACAGCGATGGGCCGAGGTTGCGGCCGGCGACCAGGTAGTCTTCGTGGGTCTTGGCGCGACGCATGCCGTAGTAGCCGAGCACCAGCATGCCGGCGGCGTAGATGAGTACGACGAATAAATCCAAAGCCATGACGGCGGTTCTCCGATTATATTTTTTATGGGCGATCAGGCGGCAGCTGGCTCGGTAAACACGCGAGCGAAAGTCAGGTACATCGTTGTCGGGGATCTGTGCGACCCCCCTTGGTTATGAGTGTGAAGACGCGGTTTTTATTGTTCTCAGCGCGTTCGCCTCATCAGCGATGCGCGACGCCAGGCAGTACGCAGAGCATCTCGTACAGCAAGTTGGCGCCCAGCAACGAGGTATTGCCGGTGGTGTCGTAAGGCGGCGAAACTTCTACCAGGTCGCAACCAATCAGATCGAGGCCCTGGCAGCCACGGATGATTTCGATGGCCTGGATGGTGGTCAGCCCGCCGATTTCCGGGGTGCCGGTGCCGGGTGCCCAGGCGGGGTCGATGCCGTCGATGTCGAAGCTCAGGTACACCGGGCCGCCGCCGACTTTTTCTCGCACTTCGGCCATCAGCGGCGCGAGGGAGTGATGCCAGCATTCTTCGGCCTGGACCACGCGGAAGCCTTGCTTGCGGCTCCAGTTGAAGTCTTCGGCGGTATATCCCTGGGCGCGCAGGCCGATCTGCACCACGCGGTCGCAATCGAGCAAGCCTTCTTCCACGGCGCGGCGGAAGGTGGTGCCGTGGGCAATTTTCTCGCCGAACATATGGTCGTTGACGTCGGCGTGGGCATCGATGTGCACCAGCCCGACCTTGCCATGTTTTTTGTGGATCGCCCGCAGGATCGGCAGGGTGATGGTGTGGTCGCCACCCAGGGTCAGGGGGATGGCGTCGTGCTCGAGGATCTCGTCGTAGGCCTCTTCGATGATGCGCACCGCGTCGAGCAGGTTAAAGGTATTGATCGCCACGTCGCCGATATCGGCCACCGACAGTGAGTCGAACGGTGCGGCGCCGGTGGCCATGTTGTAGGGACGGATCATCACCGACTCGGCGCGGATTTCCCGTGGGCCGAAGCGCGTACCGGCGCGCAGCGAGGTGCCGATATCCAGAGGCACGCCGACGAAGGCGGCGTCCAGGCCCTTGGCGGTTTGCAGGTGGGGAAGACGCATCATGGTGGCGATGCCGGCGAAGCGCGGCATTTCGTTGCCGCCCAGTGGTTGGTGGAAAATCTTGTCCACGGGATTGCCTCATCGTTGTTTTGTTTATTGATGGCCGATTCTGCGAAAAGCCTGGCTTAGGAAGAATCGGCAGAGGCAAATACTTAGTTCAGATTTTTCTAAACTAAAGCCTGAGTTAAACTCCCTGATCCCTGTAGGAGCGAGCTTGCTCGCGAAAAACGTCAACGATGATGCGCAGCCCTAGAATGTACGCGGCGTCCTCAGGTTTTTCGCGAGCAAGCTCGCTCCTACAGTTGATCGTTCCCACGCTCTGCGTGGGGATGCATCCTGTGATGCTCTGCGTCACGCTTCATTGGAGCCCCCATGGCCAACGCCTTGCCCGACCTGAAACTCCTGCGCATCTTCGTCAGCGTCGTGCGCCACCAAGGGTTTGCCAACGCCCAGCATGAGCTCAACCTGTCGACGTCGGCCATCAGCACCTACATGAGCCAACTCGAGTCAGCCTTGGGCCTGGTGCTGTGCCATCGTGGCCGTGGCGGCTTCAGCCTGACCAGCAAGGGCGAGCTGTTTCATCAGGAAACCCTGCGCCTGTTGGGCGAACTCGAAGGTTTCGAGCAGTACGCCGCCGCGTTGAAAGGCGAATTGCGCGGCACCCTCAAGCTCGGAGTTCTCGACTCCACCGTCAGCGACAAGGCCTTGCCGTTCGCCGAAGTGATTGGCGCCTACAGCCTGGAGCACCCGGCAGTGCATTTGCACCTGTCGGTGATGAGCCCCTACGAATTGCAACTGGGGGTGCAGGACAACCGCCTGGACCTGGCCATCGGTGCGTTCTCCAACCGCATGAGCGGGCTGGTCTACATGCCGCTGTACCGCGAACAGCACTGGTTGTATTGCAGCAACCGGCACCCATTGTTCAACGAGCGGCGCATCCCGGAACAAGTGATCACCCAGCAACGCATGGTCGGGCGGGGTTACTGGAGCCAGGCGGAGTTGGCGCGCCACGGCTTCAAGCACAGCGCTGCCACGGTGGAAAGTATGGAGGCGCAACTGATTCTGGTGCTGTCGGGCGCTTATATTGGCTACCTGCCCGAACACTACGCCCAGGCCTGGGCTGACAAGGGCGATCTGCGCGTTTTGCTGCCGGCGACTTTCGGCTACCAGGCGCCGTTTTCGCTGATCATGCGCCGTGGCCGCAGCCGCGAGCCACTGATCCAGACCTTCCGCGATTTGCTCAAGACCCAGCTCAACCAGGCCTGAAAACACCATGTCCCGACCCCATTGCCCGCGCTGCCTGCGCCCGACCACGCACTGCCTTTGTGCGCTGATCCCCCACCTTGACAGCCGCACTCGTGTGTTGGTGTTGCAGCACCCGAGCGAGGTCGGCCATGCGCTCAATACTGCACGGTTGGCGGCGTTGGGCCTGAACAACGCGCAGTTGGTGGTGGGGGAGGTGTTTGATGACCTGGCGACGCTATTGAACCCGCCTGGCTATCGGGCACGCCTGTTGTTTCCGGCGGATGACGCCGAGCCGCTGCACGCCTACGCACCTGACGATCAGCCACTGCTGTTGGTGGTTCCCGATGGCACCTGGCGCAAGGCGCGCAAACTGCTGCACCTCAACCCTTTGCTGGCGGCATTGCCCCGGGTGACGTTGGCTGAAGGCAGCGTTTCCCGCTATCGCTTGCGCAAGGCGCCGGGGCCTGGCGCCTTGTCGACGGTCGAAGCGATCACGCAAGCGTTGCAGGTATTGGAAGCGCCGACGTCCTTCGAGCCACTGCTCAAACCCTTTGAAGCGCTGATCGAAGGGCAGATTGCTGCGATGGGCGATGAAGTATTCCAGCGCAACCATGGCGACCCGACATAAACCCGGCTTATGCCTTTAAGCCATAAGCACCACACTTTGCGTGATATGGCCCGCCGGCCTTTCCCGGTATGATGTGCCCCCGCAGTCTGGATTGCGAATACGCCATGACCTTGCAGTACCCAACAATCGCCGATTGTGTCGGCAACACGCCCCTGGTCCGCTTGCAACGCATGGCGGGTGAAACCAGCAATACCCTGTTGCTCAAACTCGAGGGCAACAACCCGGCCGGCTCGGTCAAAGACCGCCCGGCGCTGTCGATGATCGCCCGCGCCGAGTTGCGTGGGCAGATCCAACCCGGCGACACCCTGATCGAAGCCACCTCGGGTAACACCGGGATCGCCCTCGCCATGGCCGCAGCGATCAAGGGTTACAAGATGGTGCTGATCATGCCCGACAACGGCAGCGCCGAGCGCAAGGCGGCGATGACCGCCTATGGCGCCCAGCTGATCCTGGTGACCCAGGAAGAAGGCATGGAAGGCGCCCGTGATCTTGCCGAGCGCATGGCCGCCGAAGGCCGTGGCGTGGTGCTCGATCAGTTCGCCAATGGCGACAACCCCGAGGCGCACTACACCAGCACCGGCCCGGAGATCTGGCGCCAGACCCAGGGCACCATCACTCACTTCGTCAGCTCCATGGGCACCACCGGTACCATCATGGGCAACTCGCGCTACCTCAAGGAGCAGAACCCGGCGATCCAGATCGTCGGCCTGCAACCGATGGAAGGCGCGGCCATCCCGGGTATTCGTCGTTGGCCCGAAGAGTATTTGCCGAAGATCTACAACGCGACGCGGGTAGACCGCATCATCGACATGGCCCAGCGCGAAGCCGAAGACACCACGCGCCGCCTGGCCCGTGAAGAGGGCATCTTCTGCGGCGTGTCCTCCGGTGGCGCCGTGGCCGGTATGTTGCGCTTGTCCAAAGAAGTGGAAAACGCGGTGATCGTCGCGATCATCTGTGACCGAGGCGACCGTTACCTGTCGACCGGCATTTTCGACGAACCCAACTGATGGCCAAGCACGAGAGAGGCCTGCGCTTCCAACCGACGGGCGGCAGCCGGGCCCCACAGATACCCGTGGGCAAGAAACAGCGCCTGACCATCGAGCGTCTGGCCAATGATGGCCGGGGCATCGTGTTCTTTGAAGGCCGCACCTGGTTTGTGAACGGTGCGTTGGCCGGCGAAGAGGTGGAAGCACGGGTGTTGGGCGCCCATGGCAAAGTGGTCGAGGCGCGCACCGAGCGGGTGTTCCAGGCCAGCGAGTTGCGTCGCCCGGCACCCTGCGCCCATGTTGGCCGCTGCGGCGGTTGCAGCGTGCAGCACCTGCCCCATGAAGAACAACTTGCCCTGAAACAGCGCATGCTTGCCGAGCAATTGTCCCGGGTGGCCGGTGTCGAGCCACAGGAGTGGGCAGCGCCGTTGAGCGGGCCGGAGTTCGGTTATCGGCGCCGCGCCCGTGTGGCCGTACGTTGGGACGCCAAGGCAAAGAAACTCGAAGTGGGTTTTCGCGCCGTGGCCAGTCAGGACATCGTCGCTATCGATGATTGCCCGGTGCTGGTACAGGCCTTGCAACCGATCATGCAGCGTTTGCCAACGATGCTGCGTCGCTTGAGTAAACCGCAGGCGTTGGGGCATGTCGAGTTGTTCAGCGGTTCGTCCATCGCCGTGTTGCTGCGGCATATGGCGCCGTTGTCCGAGGCTGACCTGCAGATCCTCAAGGAATTCTGCACCTTCCATGACGCCCAATTGTGGCTGCACGGGGAAGGGCAGCCGGAGCCCGTCGAGCCGGGTCAGGCCTTGGGCTTCCGTTTGGAGGCGTGGGATCTGGAGCTGGCGTACCGGCCGGGCGACTTTGTGCAGGTCAACGCCGGGGTCAACCAGGCGATGGTCGCCCAAGCGCTGCAATGGCTGGCGCCACAAGCCGACGAACGGGTACTGGACCTGTTTTGCGGCCTGGGCAACTTCGCCCTGCCACTGGCTCGCCACGTACGCGAAGTGGTGGCGGTGGAGGGCGTACAGGCCATGGTGGACCGTGCGGCCCTCAATGCCGTCAGCAACCATTTGCATAACGCACAGTTTTTTCAGGCCGATTTGTCCCAGCCTTTGACCGACGCAGAATGGGCCAAACAGGGCTTTTCTGCGGTACTCTTGGACCCACCCCGCGATGGTGCCCTGGAGGTTGTGCGCAAACTTGCAGCCTTGGGGGCCAAGCGCCTGGTGTATGTGTCCTGCAACCCAGCCACGCTGGCGCGGGACACGGTTGAGTTGGTCAAGCAAGGCTACCGGCTAAAGCGTGCCGGGATCCTCGACATGTTTCCGCAGACCGCGCATGTCGAGGCCATGGCGTTATTTGAAGCGGGCTAGGATGCCCGTTTAATCCGACTGGCCTGCGTTCTCCAGGGCCTGAACACTGCCACGGAGCTCGCAGTAAAGTCGGCGATGATTTTGGCGCATCGAAGGTGCGTCGTAGGGAAGGTAAGCAAGATGGTACAGGTGAGAGCACACCAGCCGATCAACACCGACGGCAGTATCAATCTCGAGGCATGGCTGGATCATGCCGTCAGTGTCGACCCGGCACTGGACCGTGAAGCCTTGAAAGCAGCCTGCGAGTTCGCTCGTGAGTCTGAACAGCAAGACAATGCGGCCAAGAACCTGTGGGCCGAAGGCACTTCAAGTTTTCGCACTGGCCTGGAAATCGCCGAGATCCTCGCCGATCTCAAGTTGGACCAGGATTCGCTGATCGCCGCCGTGCTCTATCGCGGCGTGCGCGAAGGGCACATTGCGTTGCCTCTGGTCAGCCAGCGTTTCGGCGCGGTGGTGGCCAAGCTGATCGACGGCGTGCTGCGCATGGCCGCCATCAGTGCCAGCCTCAGCCCGCGTCAGTCCATGGTGCTGGGCACCCAGGGCCAGGTAGAAAACCTGCGCAAAATGCTGGTAGCGATGGTCGACGATGTGCGCGTCGCGCTGATCAAGCTGGCCGAGCGTACCTGCGCGATCCGTGCGGTGAAGACCGCCGATGATGAAAAGCGCAACCGTGTGGCCCGCGAAGTCTTCGACATCTACGCGCCACTGGCCCATCGCCTGGGCATCGGCCATATCAAGTGGGAGCTGGAGGATTTGTCCTTTCGCTACCTTGAGCCCGACCAATACAAACAGATCGCCACGTTGCTGCACGAGCGGCGCCTGGATCGCGAGCGCTTTATCAGCGACGTGATGGGCCAGTTGCGTTCGGAGTTGCAGGCTACCGGCGTGGACGCCGATATCAGCGGCCGCGCCAAGCACATCTATTCCATCTGGCGCAAAATGCAGCGCAAGGGCTTGGCCTTCAGCCAGATCTACGACGTGCGTGCGGTGCGCGTGCTGGTGCCGGAAATGCGCGACTGCTACACCGCGCTGGGTATCGTCCACACGCTGTGGCGGCACATTCCCAAGGAATTCGACGACTACATCGCCAACCCCAAGGAAAACGGCTATCGCTCGCTGCACACGGCGGTAATCGGCCCTGAAGGCAAGGTGCTGGAAGTGCAGATCCGCACCCACGCCATGCACGAAGAAGCCGAGCTGGGGGTGTGTGCGCACTGGCGCTACAAGGGCACCGACGTCAAGGCCGGGTCCAACCAGTACGAAGAGAAAATTTCCTGGCTGCGCCAAGTGCTGGAATGGCACGAGGAGCTCGGCGACATCGGCGGCCTGGCCGAACAACTGCGGGTGGATATCGAGCCGGACCGGGTCTATATCTTCACGCCTGACGGCCACGCCATCGACTTGCCCAAGGGCGCCACGCCGCTGGACTTCGCCTACCGCGTGCACACCGAAATCGGGCATAACTGCCGCGGCGCCAAGATCAACGGGCGCATCGTGCCGCTCAACTACAGCCTGCAAACCGGTGAACAGGTCGAGATCATCACCAGCAAGCACGGCACGCCGAGCCGCGACTGGCTGAACCCGAACCTGGGCTACATCACCACCTCGCGGGCGCGGGCGAAGATCGTCCACTGGTTCAAGCTGCAGGCACGTGACCAGAACGTCGCCGCTGGCAAGACCTTGCTTGAACGCGAACTGGCGCGCCTGGGCCTGCCTCAGGTGGACTTCGACAAGCTGGCCGAAAAGGCCAACATGAAGATCGCCGAAGACATGTTCGCCGCCCTCGGCGCGGGCGACCTGCGCCTGGCGCAACTGGTCAACCTGGCCCAGCAACTGGTCGAGCCGGAGCGCGGCAACGAACAGCTGGAGCTGATCCCGCGCAAAGCCACTGGCTACAAGCCGGGCAAGCGTGGCGATATCCAGATCCAGGGCGTGGGCAACCTGATGACGCAAATGGCCGGCTGCTGCCAGCCGTTGCCGGGCGACGCCATTGTCGGCTACATCACCCAGGGCCGTGGCGTGAGCATTCACCGCCAGGATTGCGCCTCGGTGCTGCAACTGGGCGGGCGCGAACCGGAGCGGATCATCCAGGTCAGCTGGGGTCCGGTGCCGGTGCTCACTTACCCTGTCGACATCATCATCCGTGCCTACGACCGTTCCGGCTTGCTGCGTGACGTCTCGCAAGTGCTGCTCAACGAGCGGATCAACGTGCTGGCGGTCAACACCCGTTCGAACAAGGAAGACAACACTGCATTGATGTCCCTGACCATCGAGATTCCGGGGCTGGACGCACTGGGACGGTTGCTGGGGCGGATTTCCCAGTTGCCGAACATCATCGAAACCCGGCGCAACCGCACCCCATGATTAGCAGGATGACAGCCGACTGACATGTGGAGTTGTTTTCTGTGGGAACTGGCTTGCCTGCGATAGCATCACCTCGGTTTAACTGAAGCACCGAGTCGCAAGCATCGCAGGCAAGCCAGCTCCCACATTGGATTTTCAGCGGAAAGAGATACGATGTATTCACTCGAAGACCTGCTGCACCTGATGAGCCGCCTGCGCGACCCGCAGTACGGCTGCCCGTGGGACATCAAGCAAACCTACGCGACCATCGTCCCGCACACGCTGGAGGAGGCCTATGAAGTGGCCGACGCCATCGAGCGCGGCGACTTTGACCATCTGCAAGGCGAACTGGGCGATCTGCTGTTCCAGGTGGTGTATTACAGCCAACTGGCCCGGGAAGAAGGGCGCTTCGAATTTGCCGGCGTGATCGACAGCATCACTCGTAAGTTGATTCGCCGGCATCCTCACGTGTTCCCAACCGGCGACCTGTACGCACCGCTGGATATCCCGCAGTTGAGCGAAGAACAGGTCAAGGAGCGCTGGGAGCAGATCAAAGCTGAGGAGCGCGCAGAAAAGTCCGACGTTCCCGAGCAACTCTCCCTACTCGATGATGTGCCCACCGCCTTACCCTCGTTGTCCCGTGCGGCCAAATTGCAAAAGCGCGCCAGCCAGGTTGGTTTCGACTGGCCTTCCGCGTTGCCGGTGGTGGACAACGTGCGCGAAGAGTTGGACGAAGTGCTCGAAGCCATGGCCGATAACGATGCGGCGGCCATCGCCGATGAAGTCGGCGACCTGCTGTTTGCCGCGGTCAACCTGGCCCGTCACCTCAAGGTCGACCCGGAAACTGCCTTGCGCGGTGCCAATGCCAAGTTCGAACGACGTTTCCGATTTATCGAACAGGCATTGCGCGATACACACCAACCCATAGAAGATTGCACCCTCGAAGAGTTGGACGCCCTCTGGGGTGAAGCCAAACGTCAGGAAAAGAATGTGTCCAGCTGCGGTTGAGCAGTTGCCTAAGTGAGTAAGCACCATGAGCCTTTCCCTTCGCGACCAGTTGCTCAAAGCAGGTCTGGTCAACCAAAAGCAGGCCAAGCAGGTCGGCAAAGAGAAACAGAAACAGCAGCGCCTGGTCCACAAGGGCCAGGCCGAAGTCGATGATACCCAGGCGCGCCTGGCCGCTGAGGCACACGCCGAGAAGGTCAAGCGTGACCAGGAGCTGAACCGTCAGCAGCAGGAAAAAGCCGAGGCCAAGGCGCGTACCGCCCAGGTCAAGCAACTGATCGAGACCTCGCGCCTGCCCAAGCTGACCACCGAGGACTACTACAACTTCGTGGATGACAAGAAGGTCAAGCGCCTGTCGGTCAACACGCTGATGCGCAACAAGCTGAGCAACGGCTCCCTGGCGATCGTGCACCACGGTGGCGGCTACGAGGTGATCCCGCGCGAAGCGGCGCTCAAAATCCAGGAGCGCGCTCCGGAGCGTATCGTGCAGCTCAACATCCTCACCGAAAGCCAGGTGCCGGATGAAGACGATCCGTACGCCGCTTACCAGATCCCTGATGATCTGATGTGGTAAGCCGCTGGAAATGACAAACCCCGCCAAAAGGCGGGGTTTGTGTTTTAAGCGTGCAGCACCAGCCGGTTACCAATCCACTGCGTAACTCAGGCTGAAGGTACGACCCTCGGCATTCGGGTACGGTGCGCGGGCGTTGGCCTGGGCGAACATGTTTTGGTAGTTGCGGTTGGTGAGGTTGTACACCGCACCTTCGAGGCGGCCTACCGGTAGCCTTACCGAGCCCAGCAGGTCGACCAGGGTGTAGCCCTGGATATCGCGGCCGTTGTTGTCTTTGGCCGCCGCGTCATAATTGGCCAGGCGCATACCCTGCAAGCGCAGGCTGTAGTCGTCACGCTCATAGCCGACAAAGGCTGTGGTCTTGGCGGGGGAGATGCGGGTGGCAGGCAGGTCGATCCACTTGCCGTTCTGCTGGGTCTCGCCTTTGGCGTAAGCGTAAGTACCGCCGACGGACCATTGGTCGCTGATGTTATAGGTCAGGCCGGTTTCGACGCCACGCACGCGTTCTTTCTGATTGATCAGGCGCAGCACACGATCATTGGCATCATAGAACTGCGTGACATCCGAGGTGTTTTCGTACGCGGTGACACTGGCCTGCCACTTGTCCCAGTCGCCACGCCAGCCCAGCTCGTAACTGTCGACCTTCAAGGCCTGGGCATTGAGGTCCTGGATATCGTATTTGCTGTTCACGTCACGCAGGAAGCGCTGGATATCCGGCAGGGAAAAGCCCTGGCTGAAGTTGACGAACACATCCTGGTTGTCGGTCAGGTGGTACACCGCACCGAGGTTATAGAGCGTGTCATCGTATTTGAGCGTGCCGCCGGGCAGTGTCGCGCGGTTGCCGGTCTGGACGATTTCGCCGTATGCGATGCTGTCGGAGACCTTGCTTTCAATCCATTCGCGACGTACGCCACCGCGCAAGGTCCAGTTGTCGATGTCGTAGGAGAGCTGGCCAAAGATGGCTTTGGTGGTGGTCTCGATATCTGGACCCAGTTCGAACGTGGTACCGGTTTTCGTGTAGGTCAGGCCATTGACCCGGTATTGGTCGCCACGCTGGCGTGAGGTTTCATGGTCGTAGTCCGCGCCCCATACCAGGTTGCCCGTTGCCGGGCCGATGTCCGGCATCTGGGTATCGACCGCTGCACGCAGGCCGTAGACGTCCTGCACGCTGTTGTTATCTGACACGCCTGCCCGGCCTCGGGACAGGTCTGGAAAGAACAGGGCGTCGGCCCGCCGCCAGTAGCTTTCGATCTGCAGGCCCTGGCCGTAGAAATCCTTGTCGGCGTAGTTGAGGTTGACCGCCTGGTTGTGGGTGTAGGGTTGGTCGCCCAGGTCCAGGCCTTTTACGGCGACTGCGTTGCTGGTGATGCGGGGGTTCTTGGTGTAGCGGGTGTCTTGTTCGTCCTTGTAGTCTTGCAGCGACAGGCTGATCTTCTTGTCGTCATCAAGCTCATAGCCGAAGCGACCTTGCAGGTCGTAGGTATCGGTGTCCATGTTGCTGCCCTGGGACGTGTCCTGGGGAATGCGCTTGCCATTACCGTCGAACTGATCGTTGCGCTGCACGGTGTTGCCCGAGAGGTACCAGTCCACCGGGCCTTTGCGCCCGGTGGCGCTTTGGAACGCCTGGTAAGCGAACCCCTTGTGGCTGAGGTTGTTGCCGGCGGTCATGCCGATCTTGCTGCTGAACGCCAGGTCTTCACCTTGGTTGCGTTTGGTGATGATGTTGATGATGCCGCCCGATGCGCCTGCGCCGTAGACGCTGCTGGCGCCGGAGATCACTTCGATACGCTCGATGCTTTCCGGTGCCACGCTGTTGAGCTGGCGGAAGTTATCGCGCGTGGCGTTTTGCGAAACCCCGTCGATCAGGATCAGGGTATTGCGCCCGCGAAGCGTCTGGCCGAAGTTGCTCATGCCGCCGCTGGAAGGGGCAATGCCAGGCACCAGTTGGCCGAGGATATCTGCAACCCGACGTCCTGCCCCGGTCTGCTGGCGGATTTGCGCTTCATTGATCACCTGCACTGAGCCTGGAATCTGCGCAATGCTGGTTTCGCTGCGCGTGGCCGATACCACTGTCGTCTGCAGTTGCAGACTGGTCGGGGCTGCCTGTGTCTGCTCTGTCTGATCGGCCCAGGCAGGGGCACTTATTGACCCAAGAAGTGGCAGCAGTACTGCCCATTGCGATGTGTTCATGATCATGTCTCAGAGTTATTAGAAGTATTGACAGAAAAATCGGATGTCTCAGGCGCTCGCGCAAACGAACGGATGGCGCGGATACTCACGGCGGCCAAGGCATAGGTCAGTGCGACCAGCCAGAAGCTGTGTGCCAGGCCTACCCACCCCATGCCGATACCGCCCAACAATGCGCCGCACAGCGCACCAGCTTTCGCGGCGCTGTTGCCCATGCCCAGGGCAAAACCCTGCTGGCTGTGCGCTACGGTAGTGGCGATCAGTGTGTAGGCCACGGGCAACAAAGCCCCCTGCCACACGCCCCACAGCAGCCTGCTGGCGATGAACCCCAACCACTCACTGGCCAGCGCCGTGCAGGCCAGCGTGAGCGCGCAGGCCCAGGTGACCCACTCGATGATGCGCAGCGTATGGGCTGGCTGATGTCGATCGAACAGGCGGCCCCACAACGGCGCGGACAGTGCCAGGGTCAAGGCACTGGCGCCATAGCTGGCGCCGATCAGCCACGCGGGCGCGTGCAAAACCTGGGCGACATATAAGGCGTAAAACGGTTGCGGCATCATCCTGGCTGCCTGGATCAATACGATGATCCCCAGCATCGCGCCAATCCAGCCTCTGGGGAGTGCGGCAGGCTTGGACGTGCGGGCAGGTCTCGATCGTGGTGAGTCGCTGGGTAAAAACGCGCTGATTATCGCGCACAACAGGCAGACGACGGTGGCGCTGTAGCACAGCAATGCGAAACCGGATATGTCCATGAGCCAGCCGCCCAATACCGGTCCGGCCAGGGAGCCTACAGCGGTGGCTGATTGCAGCCTGGCAAGAATGTGCCCGCGCCCACCCTCGCCGCAGCAGGCCAGTGCGTAGGCTTGGGCCGCTGCAATGAAGCCGGCCAACGCACCTTGCACCACGCGGATGACCACCAGCCACCACGGATCAGGCGTTATCGCAGCCAGCGCCTGGCACACCGCCAGTGCCAGCAATGCGCGGATGATCATGGGCTTATGGCCGGTACGGTCGCCCAGCTTCCCCCACATGGGTGTGAGAATCATCGCTGCCATCATCGGCCCGGCATACACCAGCGAAGACAGCAGGCCGGTGTACTGGGCATTTGCAGTGCCCAGCAACTTCTGGATTTGCAGCGGCCAGAACGGGCCGCTCATTTCCATCGCCCCCATCGACACCAACTGAATCACCACCAGCAGCCGCAGCGCTGTGTTGTTAGTCGGCATTGGCGGCCGCGCTCAACGGGTTAGGCAACCGCCCGACGATATCGGCATGACTCTCCAGCAGGCGCATGCGCATGAACGACTTGGCCGGCCATGCTTGCTCCAGCAGTGCTTCGCGCTCGGTGGCCCAGCGCTGCGGATCAACCTGCGAGCGCATGTCGTCAAAACACTGGCTGACCTGAGCTGACAGTTCATTCCAGAGCAGCGCCTGGGGGATGTCGAAGTGGCGCGCGGCAAGCAGGATGAGCTCGCCCAGATGGCACATGAAAACGGTGTGCAGCAGCTTGTCCCGTACGAAACCTGCGTCGTCGTACAGCGTCATCTTCGGGTCGTGCAGTTCAATGTCCAGGCCGTGGGCGTGCAAGGTTTTGCGGTCGATTCGGATATCGCCGAAGTCGCGCAACAGAAGACGGCTCAATTGTCCGTCTGCGGCCATCACCATGAAGGAGTTCTGTTGATGGGCCTCAAAAGCGATGCCGTAGCGTAAATACATGCCCAGCAGCGCCGGCACACTGATCGCCGCGTAATCATGGAAGAAGGCGAGCATGGCCGCCGCGTCATCCTTGCCTTGGCTCAGGCGCACCCATTGGCGCAGCAGCGGCTGGCCGTGTTGATCAATGGCAAACAGGCTGCCCACCGGCACGGCCATTTCGTCCGGCTGGAGCTGGCTCTGGGGATTGTCGCGATAGAGCACCGCCAAGTGGCGGGAGTGCTCGTCATTGGCCGGTTGTGGCTGGAAATGCACACCGATCCGCTCGGGAACGATGTTCAGGCATTTTTGAATCGCAGGCTCGCGTTCCAGGATGCTCAGCAGCAGATGGCTGATCCGTGGGCCCATGCGCGCTGAACGCGGCGATACGGTGCGCTGTACGCTGGTCAGGCGCAGTGACACGGGCAGTTTGACCATCGGTGCATCGCGACGGCCTTCAGGCAACACGGTTCTGAATGACATGGTGGGGTGGGCAGTAAACGCGACGATATCGGTCAGCACCAGCAGTTTGTCGCCGATTTCGTTGGCGAACAGTTGAGGCAACTCCTGGCGTGCCTGCCAAGGGTGGGCAGGCAACGGCAGATAATCGTCTGCCTGAAGGCCCTGCGCTTGCAGGGCTGCGGTCAATTGCCGTGCTGCCTGCGGGAAGTGCTCGCTCCACCACTGCCAGTAGTCGGCGGTACCGGCCAACTTTTCGACATGGGCAAACTGGCGATGCAGCGCGCACAGCAGCACCGGGAAGCGTGCTTCGAACTCCGGCGAATAGTTGATGACTTGTGCGGTATTCAGGCCCAGCTTGGTCTTGTAGTTGGGGTGCCATGGGTGACCCAATGTTCCCCACTGTTCAAGCACGGAAGTCGGGTTGATAACGCTCGGGCTGTTCTTGAGATGACTCAGCAGGTTGTCTTGATGCACCGGGTCCATTGACGCATGCAGCTTGAGCGTCCATTGCTCATGGAAGGCGAGGCACAAGGTGTCGTTGATGAAGCTGTCGTCGATCTCTACGTTGAGGCGGTTGAGCACTTCCCGGTCGGCAGGCGACTCGAGGCTGGCGTTAAGCAACGTCAACAACTGTGAGGGGAACTGGATTTTCTGTTCGGGCTGGCCTTCGCGCAACAGGATGACTTCGCCACGCAGGTCCCAGCTTGCCATGCGGCCAGGGTGCAAATGTTCGAAACGCAATCGGGCCTGGCAAGCCAGTGTCAGCGAGCAATGGCCATGTTCGTCATAAAGGAGAGTGCTGGGGTCCAGCAGGCTTTCACGAAACAATGCTTGGATCAGGCGTTGGAAGCTACGTTCGGCGGCAGGTGCCAGCGTATTGATCAGGGCTTCGAGGCTGACGTGGCTGGCCTTAAATTGCGCAGTGGCAAGTGCTTCGCTCCAGCGTTCCAGTAACGCGTTTTCTGGCTTGCTGCTATTTCCATGCATCTAATTGATTCCCTGATTCGTGAGCCTGAATGAAAAGCGAACGAATGATATCGAGAATCATTATTTGTGTGTGTTTTTGTTACATTAATTTATGGCGATTATTGACAAAAAAACCGCGCCCCAAAGGCGCGGTTTCTCGTAAACGGCCCGGCTGCGTGGGCCGGGCGTCCACATGATTTCAGAGCTTCAGGAGCTTTTTGCCTGGCGTTGCAGTTCGAGAGTTTCGAGCTCGTTTTTATAGTTGTGGGCGTCGCTCTCGTTGTGAAACATGCCGACCAATACGTCTTGCTGATGGACATCCCAGATGTGAATCCCGTGGCCTACTGCTTCATGGGACATATGTTCATCGTCGCGTTCAGTTACTTTTACAGTCATCTGCTTGCTCCAATCTCTGGTTGATCTGCGGCAAGTCGTCGCAGGCCTCTGTTATATGATTTGTTAGCTTGCTAAGTAAACTGATTTTGCGCGCAATAATTCATTGCGGGGAACGCAACAATGCTGCAAGCCTTGTAAACCAAGGCATTGCGTCGCCATCGCAGCGGCTTTATGACAAAAGTTTCATGTTCAGGTTGGCTAGGTTGACCTCGGCACCGCTATCGCAGGCAAGCCAGCTCCCACCTTGGAATGCATTCCACCGTGGGAGCTGGCTTGCCTGCGATAGCGGGAGTGTCGTCCCCTAAAAATCCCAGGCAAAAAAAAGCCCCGCATTCAGCGAGGCTCTTTTCGGTGCATCAGCAATCAGCTGCCTTTGACGGCCTTACCGTCAACGGTGCCATCCTGCAGCATGATGTTGTATTCCTTGCCGTCAGTCTCGACCTGACGCAGGGCAACCAGAATGCCGCCCTGGTCCTTGGCAAACCACATCTGTGTGATGCGCTTGCTCTGCGACGGGTCGCGCACGCGCTCGACCTTGATCGCGTCGATCGAACCGACCTTGGTCTGGACCTTTTCCGAGCCGATCACGCGGAAGTCGTAGGTATCGGTATCTGTACCTTCAACCACGCGGTAGCTCATGCTCTTCTTGCCGGCGGCAACATCGCGTTGCAGGGCAAGCTGGTAGGTGGACTTGTCGAGCATGCCGCTTTCGAGCGTGACATTGACCGGGTCTTTGTTTTCAAAGCCGGTGACTTTCTTGGCGCTCTGGTCGAAGTCCAGGTTGATCTTCTTCGCCTTGCCCAGGCCGCCGCGTTCGAAGCTGTAGCTCTTGGGTTGCAGGGTGTCCTTGTCGAACAGGATCACACTGGTTTCGGTCAGGCTGGCAATCATCATCGAGGCCTTGAAATTCAAGGTCCAGGTACCGTCGCCATTCTTGCTCAGGCTGCGTTCAGCCGAACCGCTCATGGGCAGTTGTTTCCAGTCGGCGGTGTAGCTGACGGAGAAGGGGTGAAGGTCTGCCGCTTGTACGGCAGGCAAAGCGAACAGCGCAAAAGCGAAAAGCAGGGCGCGACGCATAAAATCTCCTAGGTTCGAATCAAGTGGCCGCTGGCCGCGAGTAACTGGCCGTCCAATAATGCACCCTGGTCGCCAAGAATCAACCGTCCTTCGGCAAACCAGCGAACAGCCAGCGGGTAAATCCTGTGTTCCTGGGTATGAACCCGTTGCGCAAGCGTCTGCGCCGAGTCGCCTGACTCTACCGGAACCACTGCCTGTACGACCAGAGGCCCGCCATCGAGTTCCTCGGTCACAAAGTGCACGCTGCAGCCATGCTCACTGTCGCCGGCGTCGAGGGCGCGCTGGTGGGTGTGCATGCCTTTGTACTTGGGCAGCAGGGAAGGGTGGATATTGAGCAGGCGCCCTTCGTAGTGCCGGACGAAATCTGCGCTGAGGATGCGCATGAAACCCGCAAGGACCACGAGTTTGGGGTTGAAGGCGTCGATCAGTTCGATCAAGGCGCTGTCGAAGGCCTCGCGACCGTCGAACGCCTTATGATCCAGGGAGCGAGTATCGATACCCGCGTCACGGGCGCGTTGCAGACCGTAGGCGTCGCTGCGGTTGGAAATCACCGCAGCGATGCGCACCGGGCTGTCGCCGGTGCGCGTGCTGTCGATCAGGGCCTGCAAGTTACTGCCGGTGCCGGAAAGCAGCACCACGACATCACAGGTCTGGGGCATCAGTGAGCCTTGAGGTTCTTCAGTTCAACCTGGGCTGCGCCTTCGGCAGCAGTGGCGATCTGGCCAATGACCCAAGGTTGCTCGCCGGCTTCACGCAGCACGTTCAGTGCGGTTTCAACGTGTTCCTGCGCAACGCATATCACCATGCCTACGCCGCAGTTCAGCACGCGGTGCATTTCGGTTTCGTTGACGTTGCCTTTTTCCTGCAGCCAATCGAAGACAGCCGGGCGCTGCCAGCTGGCCACGTCGACAATCGCCTGGGCGCCTTTTGGCAGTACGCGCGGGATGTTGTCCAGCAGGCCGCCACCGGTAATGTGGGCCATGGCCTTGACGGCGCCGGTGTCCTTGATCAGCTTGAGCAGTGGCTTGACGTAGATGCGGGTCGGCGCCATCAGCAGGTCGGTCAGTGGCTTGCCGTCGAGCTGGATGTTCTCGATGTCGGCGCCGGACACTTCGATGATCTTGCGGATCAGCGAGTAGCCGTTGGAGTGCGGGCCGGACGATGGCAGGGCGAGCAGGGCGTCACCAGCAGCTACTTTGGAGCCGTCGATGATCTCGGCTTTTTCCACCACACCGACACAGAAGCCGGCCAGGTCGTAGTCTTCGCCTTCGTACATGCCTGGCATTTCAGCGGTTTCACCGCCGACCAGGGAGCAACCCGACAACTCGCAGCCGGCGCCGATGCCGGTCACGACCTGGGTCGCGGTCTCGACATTGAGCTTGCCGGTGGCGTAGTAGTCGAGAAAGAACAGCGGCTCGGCGCCGCACACCACCAGGTCGTTGACGCACATGGCGACCAGATCGATGCCGATGCTGTCGTGCTTGTTCAGGTTCAGGGCCAGGCGCAGCTTGGTGCCCACGCCGTCGGTGCCGGACACCAGTACAGGCTGCTTGTAGCCGGCCGGGATTTCGCAGAGGGCGCCAAAACCGCCCAGGCCACCCATGACTTCAGGGCGCGCAGTGCGCTTGGCGACGCTCTTGATGCGTTCGACCAATGCTTCACCGGCGTCGATGTCTACACCGGCGTCCTTGTAGCTCAGGGAGGGTTGCTTGCTCATGATCCAGGCCTTTAGGGGGGATTTCTGGGTAACGACCGGGCGGGCGGGGGCTTTTGGAAAGGGCCCTGCCGTTGACGGTCTGCGAAGGCGCGCGATTTTATCAGGCTTGAGGGGCAGCGGCCATCCTCGGGCCGACGGGCAGGGCATATGAGCTCAAAAAAATGCAAATCGGGCCGGTAATCGTGCGTATTAAGGTATAGCCTTGAGCTCGCTAGCGTTATGACAGTATGAAAACTTACCGGGACCCTGTGAATGTTTTACCGGTCGCTGTGTCACAGCCTTGCCAAACCGAGATCACGCGGTCTGTTCCAACCGCTAAATTTGTCGTTCGGGAATCTTCCATGCGTCTGTGTAAATTCTTCTTTGTAGGCTGCTTGTCGTTGGTCAGCCTGGCGAGTCATGCCGAAACCCTCAATGGCCTCTATCAAGTACTTGAACCAGTCAGCAGCCAGTCGCCCCAAGAGCGCGACCAAGCCACCCAGCGTGCCGTGCAGACCCTGGTGATCCGCCTGACCGGCGACGCCAAGGCCGCCGATGGCCCGGGCCTGGCAGCGATCCGCAAAGACCCGCAACAAATCATCAGCCAGTACGGCTACGACGCCGGCCCGCCGGAAAGCCTGCAAGTAGACTTCGACCCGGTCAGCACCGACCGCGCCTTGCGGGATGCGGGCCTGTCGATCTGGGGCAGCAACCGGCCGTCGATCCTGGGTTGGTGGCTGAACGATTCAACTGAAGGCAGCAGCCTGGTCGGCGATGGCCAGGCCGTTGCCCAGGCCCTGCGCCGAGCCGCGCAACACAGGGGTCTGCCGCTGCGCTTGCCGTTGGGAGACCTGGATGAACAGGTAGTCGCCACCGCGCCGAATCTTGAAAGCCCCGACGCCACGCCTTTGCGCGCAGCCTCCGAGCGTTACGGTGCCGATGCTTTGCTGGCGGTGCATGCGCGCCAGGAAGGCAGTCAATGGCAGGCCAAATGGCGCCTGTGGCTGGGCGACAAGGCTGAGGAGGGCACCGCCCAAGGCGCTGACACTGCCGCGCTCGCCGATGCGGTATTGCTGGCGGTCAGCCAAAAGCTGGCGCCACGCTTTGCGGTCAAGCCGGGCGTGAGCACTGAGCAACTGCTTGAGGTACAAGGCATGAACCTTGAGCGCTACGCCGCCCTGGGTCGTTTGCTGGAGCCCTTTGGCGGCCAGCCGCAGTGGGTGGATGGCAACCGGATTGTGTATCGCGTCAATGGCAGCGCCGAACAACTGCGCACCCAATTGAGCCTGGCCAAGCTGCAGGAAATTCCTGCTGGCGAAGCCCCGGCCCAGCCAGCCGTGATCGATGGCACGCAACCGGCTGTTGCACCTGAGCCCCAGGCGCAATTGCGTTTTCGTTGGTAAATAGTGTTCCTCCTTCTATATAGAAGAAGGGCGTAAAAAACAGATGGAGTGGTTTATGGCGGATACGCGTCGTTGGGTGTGGCTTGGCGGGATTGTCCTGCTGTGCGTTTTTGTGTTCTTGCTGCATTCGATCCTGACGCCGTTCCTGGTGGCGCTGCTGCTCGCCTACCTGTTCGATCCGGTGGTGGATCGCCTGGAAAAAGTCGGCATGTCGCGCACCTGGGGCGTGATCACGGTGTTTGCGCTGTTCACGTTGATCATCACGGCGCTGGTGTTGATATTGGTGCCGATGTTGGCCAAGCAGCTGTTTCGCCTCTATGAGCTGGCGCCGCAGATGCTCGACTGGTTGCAGCACACGGCGATGCCGTGGGCCCAGTCCAAGTTCGGGCTGGCGGATGGCTTCTGGAAGTTCGACAAGGTCAAGGCAGCCATCAGCGAGCACATGGACAAGACCACCGATATCGTTACGGTGGTGCTCAGCCAGGCGACTGCATCGAGCCTGGCGCTGATCGGCTGGTTGACCAACCTGGTGCTGATCCCGGTGGTGGCGTTCTACCTGCTGCGAGACTGGGACATCATGATGGCCAAGATCCGCAGCCTGCTCCCCCGCGACCGGGAAGAACGTGTTGTTTCCCTGGCAGCGGAGTGTCATGAGGTATTGGGTGCGTTCGTGCGTGGCCAGTTGCTGGTGATGCTGGCCCTGGGGGTGATTTACGCTGCCGGCCTGATGGCGATCGGCTTGGAGCTGGGGCTGTTGATCGGCTTGATCGCGGGCCTGGCGGCCATCGTGCCCTACATGGGCTTTGTGATCGGCATCGGCGCGGCGCTGGTGGCCGGGCTGTTCCAGTTCGGCGGCGACCTGTACCCGATGCTGGGGATTGTCGCAGTGTTCATGGTGGGCCAGGCCTTGGAAGGCATGGTGCTGACGCCACTGCTGGTGGGCGATCGAATCGGCCTGCACCCGGTGGCAGTGATCTTTGCGATTTTGGCGGGTGGCGAGCTGTTCGGCTTTACCGGCATCCTGTTGGCGCTGCCGGTGGCGGCGGTGATCATGGTGCTGGTGCGCCATGTGCACGACCTGTACAAGGATTCGGACGTGTATACCGGGGTGGATGAGCCCGAGTTGTAATCGCGGTGTCACAAACCCGGTCCAGGCCGGGTTTGTTGTTTCTGGCCCCGGGGTGCGTCAAACAAACTGCGTAAAACCTCCGGGTTAACGCAAACCTTTGATTTTGCTTGTGGTCTGCTGCATTGTGCGCCCGGCGTCACGGGTATAAACTTTGCAAACTTTACATAGAGGCCACTAACGGTTCGATGGGAGCCGTTCAGTCAGCATGAAACCGATTCAGCTGCCCCTAGGTGTGCGTCTGCGTGATGACGCTACCTTTATCAACTACTACCCAGGCGCCAATGCCGCTGCACTCGGCTATGTGGAGCGGCTTTGCGAAGCCGACGCCGGGTGGACTGAAAGCCTGATCTATCTGTGGGGCAAGCATGGCGTGGGGCGTACCCATCTGCTGCAGGCCGCGTGCCTGCGTTTCGAGCAGACGGGCGAGCCGGCGGTCTACCTGCCCTTGGCCGAGTTGATGGACCGCGGGATCGGCATCTTCGATAACCTTGAGCAATATGAACTGGTGTGTCTCGACGACCTGCAGGCAGTGGCCGGCAAGCCGGAGTGGGAAGAGGCGCTGTTTCATCTGTTCAACCGCTTGCGCGATAGCGGCCGGCGCTTGCTGATCGCTGCGTCCACCTCGCCGCGTGAACTGCCGGTGAAGCTGGCTGACCTCAAGTCGCGCCTGACCCTGGCGTTGATCTTCCAGATGCGCCCGTTATCCGATGAGGACAAGCTGCGTGCGTTGCAACTGCGCGCTTCCCGTCGTGGCCTGCACCTGACCGACGAAGTCGGGCACTTTATCCTCACCCGTGGCACTCGCAGCATGAGCGCGCTGTTCGATTTGCTTGAGCAACTCGACCAGGCTTCCTTGCAGGCACAAAGAAAATTGACGATCCCTTTCCTGAAAGAAACTTTGGGCTGGTAAGGTCTTGATTTCCCGTGTGTCGGCATTTTCAAGGCGTCAGAAAACCTGCGTTTGAGCCCGAGGGGCTACGCAACTGAACCGAAAAATGGAATCACGGCTTAGATGGCATAGTCGAAACGATAAGTCACATAGATCGCGATTGAATTTGCAAATCGATGTGATAGAGGGCATAGTCTCGGCTTCTTTACACATCAGCCACGGTCGTGCCCATGCTAAATCGCTTCGCACCCCTCGTGCCTCTCGCACTCGTTACCCTGTTGTTTGGTTGCGCCTCCCACCCTCAGCAGGTGGCAGAACAGCAAAAACCACAGGTTCAAAATCAGGCAAAGTTCGTTGCTGCACAGTCTGCTTCTGTTTATGAAGAAGAGGTGGCAACCGAAAAAGAACTCGCCGAGTTCTCTGACAGCAAGCCTTACCAACTGCCTCTTCTGGCCGATAGTATCCTTGAGCGCGGCATGTCCTTGATCGGTACCCGTTACCGTTTCGGCGGCACCTCGGAAGCCGGTTTTGATTGCAGTGGTTTCATTGGCTACCTGTTTCGTGAAGAAGCCGGCATGAATCTGCCGCGCTCTACACGCGAGATGATCAACGTGAATGCACCGTTGGTCGCGCGCAACAACCTCAAGCCCGGTGATCTGCTTTTCTTTAGTACCAGTGGCCGCGGTCGTGTCAGTCACGCCGGTATCTACCTGGGCGATAACCAATTTATCCACTCCAGCAGCCGCCGCAGTGGTGGTGTTCGGGTCGATAACCTGGGTGACAGCTACTGGAGCAAAACCTTCATCGAAGCCAAGCGTGCACTCGCCATGGCTCCGACTACGGTTACCGCTAGTAAGTAAAGTTAAAGTGATACTTGAAGTTTGACGTGTAAGCGCTAGAATCCCTGGACATTGTTGTCATCCGTTCGCGCGAGCTTTGCTTGCGCGTTCTGGTTTTCAACGTTCGGCAGCGAAAGCCGCATCCAGACCAGGATTGTTCTGCACATGTCGACCTCGGCCCGCCTGATGCTTATTGTTTGCGCCGCGCTGCTCAGCGCCTGCGCCAGTCGTACACCGCCGCCCGCGCCCGTCGCGGTCAAGCCTAAGCCGGTGTTCAACTATGCCACCCAGAATTTCTCGCCTGCTGCCGAAGACGTGCTCTTTCGTGCGCTGGGCCTGGTCGGCACACCTTACCGCTGGGGCGGCAACACACCGGACTCGGGGTTTGATTGCAGTGGCCTGATCGGCTTTGTATTCCGCGACGCTGCCGGCATCTCATTGCCGCGCACCACCCGTGAATTGATCGTGATGCGTGCCCAGGACGTCAGCGAACAAAACCTGCAAACCGGCGACCTGCTGTTCTTCGCTACCGGTGGTGGTTCGCGGGTCAGCCATGCGGGCATCTATGTGGGGGAGGGCCGCTTCGTACACGCGCCTCAAACCGGCGGTACGGTGAAGCTGGATACGCTATCCAAAGCGTATTGGCAGAATGCCTACCTGAGTGCCAAGCGCGTGTTGCCAGGGAATCTGGCGCGTAACCCCTGAATCAATAAAACTCCAAAATGTGGGAGCGGGCTTGCCCGCGAATGCAGTGTGTCAGTCAACGGATTGGTTGGCTGGGCCACCGTAATCGCGGGCAAGCCCGCTCCCACATTGGTGTGTGGCGATTTACTTAACAGCCGACACTCGCCAAACCTTATTGCCCACATCATCGGCCACCAGCAAATCCCCCTGCTGATCTATCACCACGCCGACCGGCCGGCCCATGGCTTTCTCATCGCTATCAAGAAACCCCGTCAGCACATCCACCGGTTGCCCTTTCGGCTGGCCCCCTTCGAAGGGCACGAAAATCACCTTGTAGCCACTGTGCGGCTTGCGGTTCCAGGAACCATGCTGGCCGATAAATGCGCCATTACTGAAGGGAGCGGGCAGTTTGCTGCCCTCGGCGAAGGTCAGCCCCAGCGACGCAGTATGAGGGCCTACCGCATAGTCGGGAGCGATGGCCTTGGCGACCATGTCCAGGTTCTGCGGGGTGACACGCACATCCACATGCTGGCCGTAATAACTGAAAGGCCAGCCGTAGAAGCCGCCATCCTTGACCGAGGTGATGTAATCCGGCACCAGGTCACTGCCGATCTCATCGCGTTCGTTGACCGCCGTCCACAGCTTGCCGCTCTGTGGCTCCCACGCCATGCCGTTGGGGTTGCGCAGGCCGGAGGCAAAAATGCGGTGTTGGCCGCTGGCGCGGTCGACTTCCCAAATGGCGGCGCGGCCCTGTTCGGCTTCCAGGCCGTTTTCGCCGACGTTGCTGTTGGAGCCGACGCTCACGTACAGCTTGCTGCCGTCCTGGCTGGCCACCACATTTTTGGTCCAGTGGTGGTTCAAGGGGCCACCGGGTAAATCCACCACCTTGGCGCCTGGGGCTGTGATTGCGGTTTCACCCGGCTGATAGGGGAAGCGCAGCAACTTATCCGAATCGGCCACATACAGGTCGTTGCCTACCAAGGTCATGCCAAACGGCGAATTGAGGTTCTCCAGGAACACCGTGCGAGTTTCTGCCACACCGTCATGGTCGGCATCGCGCAGCAAGGTAATACGGTTCGGGCTCGGCACCCCGGCGCCAGCGCGATCCATGACCTTTTCCATCACCCAGCCACGTACGCCTTTGGCATCGTCCGGCTTGGGCGGTGCATTGGTCTCGGCCACCAGCACGTCGCCGTTGGGCAGCACGTAGAGCCAGCGCGGATGATCCAGGCCTTCGGCGAACGCGGCCACTTGGGTACCGGCGGCGGCGATGGGCTTGGCGCCTTCGGGCCAGCCGATGGCCGGGGCGATATTGACGGTGGGGATCAGCGTCTTGTTCGGCTCCGGCAACTTGGGCGAGGGACCGGTGCCATCGGCGACCTGCAGGGTCGAGCTTTCGCCGCACGCGGCGAGGCTGCCTGCAAGCATGATCAGTAGGGCGAGTCGGGTTTTAGGCATGGTTTTCTCCTTGATACCTGTAGGGGTAGAGAAGCACGAACGGCAGATGGTTCAAGTACAAGGCCAGCTTTAATTGACGCTCCACCCCCAACCCACTAACCTTCGCGGCTTGTTCCAGGTGCTCTGTGGCGCGTGCGTCGACAGAGTGAAACAGGGAAGCCGGTGAGTGAGCGCACTTGTACACAGTGCCGCCGCGATTCCGGCGCTGCCCCCGCAACGGTAAATGAGTCAAGACGGTGCTGTTTGCCACTGTATCGCGTGCGATATGGGAAGGCGCACCCTCGGCTGCTTGCTATCAAAAGCGCCACTCATGAGCCCGGAGACCGGCCTGGATCATCCAACAGCATCACGGTGGGCGATGCTTGGCTGTCTGTTTTTTCTTTTTCCTGCCCGCCGTTTTTGTCCAGCCCCAACGGAGAGCTGCCATGACTGATTCCCCCGACCGCGACGAACGCCACTTGGCGCGCATGCTGCGCAAAAAAGCCGTGATTGACGAGCGCATCGCCAATTCCCCCAATGAGTGCGGCCTGCTGCTGGTGCTGACCGGCAACGGCAAAGGCAAGAGCAGTTCGGCGTTCGGCATGTTGGCCCGGGCCATGGGGCATGGCATGCAATGCGGTGTGGTGCAGTTCATCAAGGGGCGTAACAGCACCGGCGAAGAATTGTTTTTCCGCCGCTTCCCCGAGCAGGTGCACTTTCATGTGATGGGCGAAGGCTTCACCTGGGAAACCCAGGATCGCCAGCGCGATATCGCCGCTGCCGAAGCGGCTTGGGCGGTGTCCCGGGCCATGTTGAATGACCCCTCTATCGGCTTGGTGGTGCTGGATGAACTGAACATCGCCCTCAAGCACGGTTACCTTGACCTGGACCAGGTACTCAGCGACCTGCAAGCCCGCCCGCCCATGCAGCATGTGGTGGTCACCGGCCGTGGCGCCAAGCCTGAGCTGATCGAAATGGGCGACACCGTCACCGAAATGGGCATGCTCAAGCACGCGTTCCAGGCCGGTATCAAGGCACAGAAAGGCGTCGAACTTTGAATCAGCCCCGTCATTGCCCGGCCGTATTGATCGCCGCTCCGGCGTCCGGCCAGGGCAAAACCACGGTCACCGCCGCGCTCGCCCGTTTGCACCGCAACCTGGGACGCAAGGTGCGCGTGTTCAAATGCGGGCCGGACTTTCTCGACCCGATGATCCACGAGCGTGCCAGTGGCGCGCCGGTGTACCAGTTGGACATGTGGATGGTGGGCGAGCAGGAAAGCCGCCGCCTGCTCTGGGAGGCCGCGGGGGAGGCTGACCTGATCCTCATCGAAGGCGTGATGGGCCTGTTCGACGGCACGCCTTCCAGCGCTGACTTGGCGCGGCACTTCGGTGTACCGGTGCTGGGCGTGATCGATGGCACCGCCATGGCCCAGACGTTCGGCGCTTTGGCCCTGGGGCTGGCGCGCTATCAGCCCGACCTGCCGTTCGCCGGCGTGCTGGCCAATCGCGTCGGCACCCTGCGCCATGCGCAATTGCTTGAAGGCAGCCTCACCGAGGGCTTGCGTTGGTACGGCGCGTTATCCCGTGAGACCGGCATCGAACTGCCCAGCCGCCACCTGGGCCTGGTGCAAGCCAGCGAACTGAATGACCTTGATATACGCTTGGATGCTGCCGCCCAGGCGTTGGGCAGCAGTTGCGAAGTGGCCCTGCCGCCGCCGGTAACCTTTGCCGCGCCGCAAGTGGTCGAGGCCGAGCCCTTGCTGGTCGGTGTGCGGATTGCCGTGGCCCGTGACGAAGCCTTTGCCTTTACCTACGGCGCCAGCCTGGATTTGCTGCGGGCGATGGGCGCCGAGTTGAAGTTCTTTTCACCGATCCATGATCGCCAATTGCCTCAAGCTGACAGCCTCTATCTGCCCGGCGGCTATCCGGAACTGCACCACCAGGCATTGTCGGCCAATACCTCGATGCTGGGCGCAATTCGTGCTCATCACGCCGCTGGCAAGCCACTGCTCGCTGAATGTGGCGGCATGCTCTATCTGCTCGACTCCTTGACCGATGTGGACGGTACACGCGCCGAACTGGTTGGCTTGTTGCAAGGCGATGCGGTGATGCAGAAGAAACTCGCGGCCCTGGCGCTGCAAAGTGTCGAGCTGCCGGAGGGGACCTTGCGTGGGCATACCTATCATCATTCTCTGACCAGTACCGAATGGGAGCCGATTGCCCGTGGGCTTAGCCCTAACGGTGGGCGCGGTGCCGAGGCGGTCTATCGACAAGGGCGGATGACGGCGTCCTATGTGCACTTTTATTTTCCGTCGAATCCTGGCGCGGTGGCCGCGTTGTTCGCGCCAGACCTTGAGACAGCTATCGCAGGCAAGCCAGCTCCCACAGGGGAATGCATTCCAAATGTGGGAGGGGGCTTGCCCCCGATGAGGCCATGACTGACAACGCTTTCCCCCAAGCCGATCGCGAGGCCGTCTATCGCGCCATCGCCGAACGCCGCGACATGCGCCACTTCCGCGGTGGCAGCGTCGCGCCTGAACTGCTGCAACGCCTGCTCCACGCCGCGCACCAGGCGCCCAGTGTCGGCCTGATGCAGCCGTGGCGTTTTATCCGCATCAGCGACCGTTCGTTGCGCAGCCAGATTCAACAGTTGGTGGAAGAAGAGCGCGTGCGCACCGCCGAAGCTTTGGGCGAGCGCTCCGATGCGTTCATGAAGCTCAAGGTCGAAGGCATCAGCGACTGCGCCGAGGTACTGGTCGCCGCCTTGATGGACGATCGCGAGCGCCACATCTTCGGGCGCCGCACCTTGCCGGAAATGGACATGGCCTCGCTCTCCTGCGCCATCCAGAACCTGTGGCTGGCGGCGCGCGTGGAAGGGTTGGGCATGGGCTGGGTTTCGCTGTTCGACCCCCAGGCCCTGGCCGAGTTGCTGGGTTTGCCACCCGGTGCAAAGCCCCTGGCAGTGTTGTGCCTGGGCCCGGTGGCAGAGTTTTACCCGGCACCGATGTTGCAGCTCGAGGGCTGGGCCGAGCCGCGACCGCTAAGTGACATGCTGTATGAAAACAAGTGGGGAGTGAGTCAATGAGTGTGGCCTTGCTGTGTGTCGCTGCGGTGGCGCTGGATGCGCTGCTGGGTGAGCCCAGGCGCTGGCATCCGCTGGTGGCGTTCGGCAATTTCGCCGGGCGCATCGAGCAACGTTTCAATACTGGCGGGCGTGGCTGGCGCAGCCATGGTGTGACCGCGTGGTTTATCGCGGTGGTGCCGCTGACCCTGCTGGCCACGGCGTTGTCTTGGGCGCCTTATATCGGCTGGCTGCTGGAGATCCTGGCGCTGTACTGCGCCTTGGGCATGCGCAGCCTGGGCGAGCACGTGACGCCGGTGGCCCAGGCTCTGCGCCGTGATGACCTGGACGAAGCGCGCACGCGTGTGAGTTACCTGGTCAGCCGCCAGACCAGCGAACTGGACCGTACTGAAGTCGCGCGCGCAGCCACCGAATCGGTGCTGGAGAACGGCAGCGATGCGGTATTCGCCGCGTTGTTCTGGTTCGTGGTGGCCGGTGTGCCGGGCGTGGTGCTCTATCGTCTGAGCAACACCCTGGACGCCATGTGGGGCTATCGCAATGAGCGCTTTGAGCGCTTCGGTTGGGCAGCCGCCAGGATCGATGATGTGCTCAACTATATTCCTGCGCGCTTGGTGGCTTTAACCTACGCGCTATTGGGTAAAACCCGCCTGGCGCTCAAATGCTGGCGCACCCAGGGGCCGACCTGGGACAGCCCCAACGCCGGCCCGGTGATGGCGGCAGGGGCCGGTGCCTTGGGTGTGGAGCTCGGCGGCGCGGCGATTTATCACGGCGAGGTGCATCAGCGCCCGCCATTGGGCGAAGGCCCGCCGGCCGACGCCGATTCCATTGATCGCGGCTGGCAACTGGTGCAGCGCGGCGTGTGGCTGTGGCTGCTGGTCCTGTGCGTGGGGGCGCAAATCTATGCTTGAACATGGTGGTCGGCTGCGTAAGGCCGCGATTGAGTACGGCATTGCCGAAGCGGATTGGCTCGACCTGTCCAGCGGCCTGGCGCCCTGGCTGTGGCCGATTCCCGAGATTCCCTTGCGTGCCTGGGCGCGCTTGCCGGAAACCGATGACGGCTTGGAGAAGGCTGCCAGCGAGTATTACGGTGCTGGCCCGTTGCTGCCGGTGCCGGGTTCCCAGGCAGCGATCCAACTGCTGCCGCGACTGCGTCGTTCCGGTAAGGTCGGCGTGCTTTCGCCCTGTTACGCCGAGCATGCCGAAGCCTGGCGCCGTGCCGGTTATGTGGTGCGTGAAGTGCAGGAGCAGGAAGTCGACTTCTTTCTCGACAGCCTCGACGTGCTGGTCGTGGTCAACCCCAACAACCCCACCGGCTTGAGCCTGAGCCCGCAACGCCTGCTGGACTGGCATGCGCGGCTGGCCCAGCGCGGTGGCTGGCTGGTGGTGGACGAGGCGTTCATTGACGTGACCCCGGACTTGAGCCTGGCCAGCCATGCCGATCAGGTCGGCTTGATCGTGCTGCGCTCATTCGGCAAGTTCTTCGGCCTGGCCGGCGTGCGCCTGGGCTTTGTGCTGGCCGAGCGCAAGTTGCTCAAGCTGTTGGCCGAACAGGTCGGGCCCTGGGCTGTCAGTGGTCCGACGCGGGTGCTGGGCCAAGTGTGCCTGCGCGACACCGACGGGCATGCGCGCCAGCGCAGCCGTTGCATCGCAGCCGGCCAGCGTCTGTTCGAGTTGCTTGAGCGCCGCGGCCTTCAACCTCACGGTGGCTGCGCATTGTTCCAGTGGTTGATTACCCCCCACGCTGAACGGCTGTACGAGTTCATGGCCCAACGCGGCATCCTGCTGCGCTTGTTTGTGCACAACAGCAGCGTGCGCTTGGGCCTGCCCGGCACCGACGCCGACTGGCTGCGCCTTGACGAAGCCCTGGCCGCCTACAAGGACGCCACATGACCACGTTGATGGTGCAGGGCACCACCTCCGACGCCGGTAAAAGCACCCTGGTGACTGCGCTGTGTCGCTGGCTGGTACGCCAGGGTGTCGCGGTGGTGCCGTTCAAGCCGCAGAACATGGCGCTCAACAGCGCGGTGACCGCCGAAGGCGGCGAGATCGGCCGTGCCCAGGCGGTGCAGGCCCAGGCTGCCAACCTGGCACCCCACACCGACATGAACCCGGTGTTGCTCAAGCCCAACAGCGACACCGGCTCCCAAGTGATCATCCATGGCCGTGCTGTCACCAGCATGAATGCTGTGGCCTATCACGACTACAAAGCCATTGCGATGCAAGCGGTGCTGGCCTCCCACACGCGTTTGAGCCAGGCCTACCCGGTGGTGATCGTCGAAGGCGCGGGCTCACCGGCCGAGATCAATTTGCGCGCCAATGACATTGCCAACATGGGCTTCGCCGAAGCGGTGGACTGCCCGGTGCTGTTGATCGCGGACATCAACCGCGGCGGCGTGTTCGCCCATCTGGTCGGCACCCTGGAGCTGCTGTCGCCCAGTGAGCAGGCCCGGGTCAAGGGCTTCATCATCAACCGTTTTCGCGGCGATATCGCGTTGCTGCAACCAGGCCTGGACTGGCTCGAAGCGCGGACCGGCAAACCGGTAGTCGGCGTGCTGCCCTACGTGATGGACCTGCACCTGGAGGCGGAAGACGGCATCGACCAGCGCCAGATCGACAAGGCCGCCCAGGTGCTCAAGGTGGTGGTGCCGGTGCTGCCGCGCATCAGCAACCATACCGACTTCGACCCGCTGCGCTTGCACCCCCAGGTGGACTTGCAGTTCGTCGGGCCGGGCCAGGCGATACCTGCTGCTGACCTGATCATCCTGCCGGGCTCGAAAAGCGTGCGCAGTGACCTGGCCTATCTGCGTGCCAACGGCTGGGATACTGCCGTGGCGCGGCATCTGCGTTATGGCGGCAAAGTACTGGGGATCTGCGGCGGCTTGCAGATGCTCGGCGAGCAAGTCCATGACCCATTGGGCCTGGAGGGGCTTGCGGGCTCCAGTGCCGGCCTTGGGTTGCTGGCGTTCAGCACAACCCTGGAACAAGAGAAACAACTGCGCAATGTGCGTGGGCGTCTGGTATTGGAAGATGCCGACGTCAGCGGTTATGAAATCCATGCGGGGGTGACTTGCGGCGCTGCCTTGGCAAGCGCTGCGGTACTGCTGGACGATGGCCGCAGCGATGGCGCGCAGAGCCCTGATGGGCAAATTCTAGGCACCTACCTGCACGGCCTGTTCGAGACCCCGGCTGCGTGCAGCGCGTTGCTGCGTTGGGCCGGGTTGCAGGATGTGCAAGAGGTGGATTATCACGGCTTGCGCGAGCGCGATATCGAGCGGTTGGCGGACTTGGTGGAGCACCACTTGGACACCGATTTGTTGCGCAAGCTATGTGGGATCTGACGGTGTTCACACCATCTAACTGTGGGAGCTGGCTTGCCTGCGATAGCCATGTGTATCTACACAACGCTGTAGTGCTCAACGGTAACCACGATGCGAAGCGAGCCGCCCTTGATCTTGATCTGCTTTTGATCTTGATCTTAGGCGCCCCGTTAAACCACGCTGGCCGGAATTCCACAGTGATTTGGGGGGTAAACCGGCAGGGATGCCGGTTTAGCCGCCCCGCGCCAT
>JACRYN010000024.1_pt1 | contig 96077 bp, 87 predicted proteins | sample 8023231 | NCBI WGS metagenome assembly JACRYN01 (sample SAMN15756473, study PRJNA655841) | gut metagenome | isolation source: fecal sample D84 from domestic dog with diarrhoea | host: Canis lupus familiaris | place: South Africa: Mmabatho, Mahikeng | collected 2019-09
GAAGAACTGGAGCGCAGCCGCCGTGAGCAGGAGCTGTTGCTCACGCGCCTGCAGGCCACCCAGGCCGAGCTGGAACAGGCGGTGCGCATGCGTGACGACTTCATGTCGATTGTCGCCCACGAAGTGCGTACGCCCCTCAACGGGCTGATTCTGGAGACCCAACTGCGCAAGATGCACCTGGCCCGGGACAACGCCGCGGCGTTTACCCTGGACAAGATGCGCGCCATGGTTGACCGCGATGAGCGCCAGATCCAGAGCTTGATCCGCCTGATCGAGGACATGCTCGACGTGTCGCGTATCCGTACCGGCAAGCTGTCGATTCGCCCGGCACGCATCGACCTGGCGCAACTGGTACGCAACCTGGTGGATAACTTCGCGCCGCAAGTGGCAGCCGCCGAGTCGTCCATGCAATTGCAGGCCGAAAGCCCGGTGCAAGGCTGCTGGGATGAGTTCCGTATCGAGCAGGTGATCACCAACCTGCTGACCAACGCCCTGCGCTACGGAGCCAAGAGCCCGGTGCAGGTGCGGGTGTATACCGAGCATGGCGAAGCGCGGGTAGAGGTACGCGACCATGGCATTGGTATCAGCGAGGAGAACCAGAAGCGTATTTTCCAACAGTTCGAACGGGTTTCGGCCAACCATTCCGCAGCCGGCCTGGGCCTGGGCCTGTTTATTTCCGAGCAGATCGTGGCGGCCCATGGCGGCACGATTGAGGTCGAGAGTCAGATAGGTGAGGGCGCCCTGTTCCGGGTATGCCTGCCTTTGGAAGTGGCCGAGTGAAATCAATCGTCACCCCGACGCAACCTCTGCGTGACCCCATGGTCGTAACTGCAGCAATTGACCGGACAAAGGCTTCCCATGAGTGAAGATGCACAAGATGTCGTACTGATCGTCGAGGACGACGAATCCATTATGTTTGTGCTGGGCGAGTACCTGGCAGGCTTGGGCTACCGGGTCTTGAAGGCGATCGACGGGGAGCAGGCCTTCGAAATCCTTGCGACCAAACCGCACCTGGACTTGATGGTGACCGATTACCGCCTGCCGGGTGGGATCTCGGGCGTGCAAATTGCCGAGCCGGCAATCAAATTGCGTCCGGAGCTGAAGGTGATCTTTATCAGCGGGTACCCGCAGGAAATTCTGGACTGCCACAGCCCCATCACGCGCAATGCGCCGATCCTGGCAAAGCCGTTCGATCTGGATACGCTGCAGGAGCATATCCAGCGGTTATTGGCGTAATACCGCACAACTTGAGACTCTGCGCATCTCGACGCTCTTCTTTTTAGGTGGCGTGACCGCCTCAGGCCCTGATCATTTCTCGGACCTTGGCGGTCAATAAATCGAAGGTAAACGGCTTGGTGATCAACTGCATGCCCGGATCCAGGAATCCCCCTCGCACGGCGGCATGCTCGGCATAGCCGGTGATGAACAATACCTTGAGTTGAGGACGAATCTGCCGGCCGATTTCCGCCAGTTGCCGGCCGTTCATACCGGGTAGGCCGACATCGCTGATCATCAGGTCAATGCGCTGTTCGGATTCAATAATCGGCACCGCCGTATTCGCATCCCCAGCCTCGATAAACCCATACCCCAGTTCTTTGAGCACAGCGCTGACCAGCACCCGAACCGCGGGGTCATCCTCGACAATCAACACCGTTTCCCCAGCATTGGCAAACGGCAGCAGTGTCGGGTTGAGCGGCGCCTGTGCCTGGGGCTCACCGATGAAGCGCGGCAGAAACAGGCTGACCGTCGTGCCTTGGTTGACTTCGCTGTGGATGGTCACATGCCCACGAGACTGACGAGCGAAGCCGTAGATCATCGACAACCCAAGACCGGTGCCTTGGCCGATGGGTTTGGTGGTAAAAAACGGATCGAACACGCGGCCCATCAGATGTTGCGGTATGCCGCAACCGTTGTCGCTGACACTCAGCTCTACGTAGTCGCCCGGGGTCAAGGTGCCGTAGGCGGCGGTAAAGACACTGTCGAGGTGGCGATTGGTGGTCTCCACGGTCAGCGTGCCACCCGTGGGCATGGCGTCGCGCGCGTTGATCACCAGGTTGAGCAAGGCGCTTTCGAGCTGGTTCGGGTCGGCTTCGGCGGTCCACAGGGCATCGCTCAGACGCATGTCCAGGCTGATGCTTTCGTTGATGCTGCGTTGCAGCAACTCGCCCATGGCTGCCACCAGTTGATTGATCTGCACGGGCTTGGAGTCAAGCGATTGTCGGCGCGAAAACGCCAGCAACCGGTGTGTGAGGCTGGCCGCGCGATTGGCGGAGGTCACACCCAGGTCGATCAGGCTGTCCAGGTCATCCAGCTTGCCTCGGGATACCCGCCTGCGCAGCAGTTCCAGGCTGCCGATAATGCCCGTGAGCATATTGTTGAAGTCATGGGCGATACCGCCGGTCAACTGGCCGACGGCTTCCATTTTCTGCGACTGGCGCAAAGCCTCTTCGTTATGGCGCAGTTGAGCCGTGCGTTCTTCCACTTGCTGTTCAAGCGTTTCCAGGGTGCGCTGCAGCCGCAGTTCACTCTCGCTCAAGTCAATCAACCGGTCCCGTGCTTCGTATTGGCGACGCCGACCGCGCAGCGCGGCGCTCACCAGGCTGATCAGGGTAATGGGGTGGAAAGGCCGCTCCAGAAACGTCACGTTGCCCAGCAAGCCACTGAGCCGGGTGGAGCCGTTCTGCTCTTTGCCGCCATGATGGGTCATCAGCACGATCGGCAGGTCGGACCACGCCGGCTGCTGGTGCAATTGCTCGAGCAGTGGTTCAAGGTCTACGCCACGCAGCGCCTCGGCGGCAATGATGAGCAGGCCGGCGCCTTGCGCCAGTTCTTCGCACACTTGCCCCAGGTTGCTGGCGACGATCCCGCTGTAGCCGGCTTCGTTAAGCATCATCAGCGCCAATGAACCATCGCGGCCCATGGGCGCCAGCACGATGGCGCGCTCGGAGATGGGGGAGAGGGCCGGCACTAGCCCTCATCCTTGAGCAGAGGGGAGCCGGCGCCCATATAGGTTGGAATGCCGCGCAGCACACCCTGGAAGTTATCCAGGGGAACACCCACGGTCATGCCACGGCTGCCGATGCGATATTCGCGGATAGTCGACTCATGGGAGCCAGTCCTTTTCTTGATGATCGAAATGGCCCGGCGAACTTTGCCCAGAGCCTCGAAGTAACGCAGCAGGATCACGGTGTCAGCCAGGTAGGTGATGTCGACCGGGGTCTGCATATCGCCCACCAGGCCGTGCTGGGCCACCGTCATGAAGGTCGCGGCACCGCGGCGGTTGAGGTACAGCAACAGCTCATGCATATGGAGGATCAACGCGTTTTCTTCAGGCATTGCGGCCTGGTAGCCGTTGATACTGTCGATGACCACCGTCTTGATGCCGCGCTCATCCACGCAGCGACGAACCCGGTGCGAAAATTCGCCGGGGGAGAGTTCAGCGGCGTCTACCTGTTCGATCAGCAGGTTGCCGGTGTCCCGTAGCGCGGCGAGATCAATGCCCATGTTTTTCATGCGCTCGAACAGCAGGCCCAGTTCTTCATCGAAGATAAACAGCGCAGCCTTTTCGCCTCGCGCCACGGCGGCGGCGGCGAAGATCATCGAGATCAGCGACTTGCCGGTGCCCGCCGGGCCGAGAATCAGGCTGCTGGAGCCGGTCTCGATACCACCGCCGAGCAAAGAGTCCAACTCCTCGATGCCACTGCTCAACGTTTGACGGTTATAACCACCGCGATGCTCGGCCGCTACCAGGCGCGGGAACACGTGAATGCCGTCGCCCATGATGGTGAAATCATGAAAGCCGCCACGGTATTTCTAGCCACGGTATTTCACTACGCGGATACGCCGACGCTCGGCACCGTAGGTGGGGGTCAGTTCTTCCAGGCGAATCACGCCGTGGGCCACGCTGTGCACGGTTTTATCCAGGGACTCGGTGGTCAGGTCGTCCAGCAGCAGTACGGTGGCGTCATAGCGTACGAAGTAGTGCTTGATCGCCAGGATCTGCCGGCGATAGCGCAAGGAGCTTTGCGCCAGAAGGCGGATCTCAGACAGGCTGTCGACCACCACGCGGGTCGGCTTGACCCGTTCTACCACTTCAAAGATCTGGCGGGTGGCTTCACCCAGTTCCAGGTCGGAGGAATACAGCAGACTTTGCTGGTGATCGGCGTTGAGCAGGCTTTCCGGTGGGGTCAGCTCGAAGATATGAATATGCTCATCCAAGTCCCAGCCGTGGGATTTGGCACCCTGGCGCAGTTCGTGCTCGGTTTCGGACAGGGTGATATATAAGCAACGTTCGCCGTTCTGCGCACCGGCCCGCAGAAAATGCAGGGCCACGGTGGTTTTACCGGTGCCGGGTTCGCCTTCGAGCAAAAACACGTGGCTTCGCGATAGCCCCCCGGCAAGAATGTCATCAAGACCTTCGACGCCGGTGGCCGCCTTTTCACTCAACAGCTGTTTGGATGTACTCAAGAAGTGCCCTCAGGTCACGTACAAGTAGAGGGGCACGCCGAATGGGACGCGCCATATTCACTTGACCGTAGTGGCACGTAGCGGTTCAACGTTTTGTAAGAAATGCAGCCGTGTAGGAGCGAGCTTGCTCGCGAAGATCTGAAGGGCGCCACGGTGAACCAGGCAGTCCGCGTTATCGTTAACGATCTTCGCGAGCAAGCTCGCTCCTACAGGCCCTGCTGTAGCGCCGGATCATCCGGGTTCTGTTGCTCCAGTTGAGCGAGCAGCACCTGGACGTTCTGCAACTGGCCGGTCTCTTTCCAGTAGGTGACCAGCAGCACGCGGGCTTTGCGGTTGGCGGGGTGACGCTGGACGATTTCTTCCAACTGGCGCTGGGCCGCCTCTACTTCGTCCTGGGCGTGCAGGGTCGTGGCCAGGTCGTAGCGATAATCCGGGTTGTCCGGCGCAAGCTCCACCGCCTTGGACAGGCCGAGCAGGGCGTAGGGCCGCTCGCCATGGTGCAGCAGCCACATGCCCAGAGCATGTTGCAGGTAGGCCGATTCGGGGTGCGCAGCCAATTGTCGGGCCAGCAGTTGACGCGACTCGTCAGTCTTTCCTTGTTTGTCCAGCAGTTCGATTTGCGATACCACCGCTTGCAGGTTGTCCGGCTGCAAGCGCATTGCCTGCTCCAGGGCGTTTTGCGCCTCCGGCAGCAGGGCGCTGTGGATGTACAGGCGCGCCAATTGAATCCAGCCTTCAGCCGTTTCGGGCTGGGCCTTCAGCGTTGTCACGAATTCGTCGAGCACCTGCTGCAGTGGGCCAAAGTACAAACCCAGGGTATCGGGCGACAGGCCGAGCAAGGCGTTGGCGGCCGCAAAGCGCACCGATTGTTCCGGATCGTCCAGCACCGGGCCGAGCAGTAAGGTGCGCTGGCCAGTGGGCACCAAGCCGACGATGCTGTGAATCGCGGCTTCGCGCACCAGCGCCGACTTATCGGCGAGGTCTTTATCGGCCAGTTTCAGCGCCTGGGGGCTGGGGTAATTGGGCAGCTCGGCGTGCAAGGCGGCGCGGCGCTCGGGCAACAGGTCCGGCCGGCCGAGCTGTTGGTACAACACACGTGCGGCGCCCGGCTCGCCATTATGCGCCTGCTTCAAGGCCTTGGAATAGCCATGGGCGATGGCCGGGGGGACGGCCACTGCCGGGGTACGGGAGAAAAACCAGGTGATCAGTACGATCAGCAACAGGGCGCACAGGCCGATGATGGAGTAACGGCGAGACTTTGACATGCAGGCGTCCGAAAGCTTGGGCAGCAAAGTTCCAAGCTTCGGTCAGTGCGAGGCGAGTGTCAAACCCGCGTCAGGTCAGCACGTAGTCCGCTGGCTCCAACGCTGGCGGCAGGTTGACTTCACCCAAGGCGGAGAGGATCTCGCGCTCCAATGTCCGCAGGATAGCGTCACACGGCAAGTCGTTTTCGTCGAAGCCGAAGGGGTCTTCCAATTCATCGCCAATCGCATCCAGGCCAAAGAAGGTGTAGCTGACAATCGCGGTGAACACTGGCGTCAACCAGCCAAGAGGCTCGGCCATGGCGAATGGCAGCAAGATGCAGAACAGGTAGATGGTGCGGTGCAACAGCAGGGTGTAGGGAAAGGGCAGTGGTGTGGTCTTGATGCGCTCGCATGCCGCCTGCACCTGGCTCAGGCTGACCAGCCGGGCTTCCAGTTGGGTGTAGCGCCATTCGCTGATCACGCCCTGTTGTGCCAGGACCGAAAAGCGCGCACCGACTGCTTGCAGCACGCTGTCCGGCAGGTTGGGGTGGCTCGCTGGCACGCTGATCCACGGGTGTATCGCCCGGGCTTGATCTTCATGGCGCAAATGCGCGACCAAGCCATGGGCAAAACCGCACAGGCCGCGCAGCAGGCCAGCACGCTCGGCGGTGTCCCCCAGCACCTGGGTCTCGCGAATCAGCGAGCGCACGTCAATGACCATTTGCCCCAGTTGCTTGCGGCCCTCCCACCAACGGTCGTAGCAGGCGTTGTTGCGAAAACTCATGAAGATCGACAGTGACAGGCCCAACAAGGTGAAGGGCGTAGCGTTGACCTTGGAAAAATAGGCGGGGTGCAGGGTTTCCACCAGCACGATGACCGAGGCCAACAGCGTGACCAGCAGGCTGCGCCAGGCAATGCGCTTGGCAATGGAGCCTTTGAGGGAGAACAGGATACCCAGGACGTTGGGTTTAGGGCGAACGATCATGGAGGGCTTCTGTGGCGGAGCAGGCTGTCAGATTAGAAGCTGCTATGCATCGCGTCCAATCACTTGGATCGACCGTCTGATCAGTCAACTCAATGACTAACGTGTGAACCGGCAGTACATAACCCTGTGGGAGCAGGCTTGCCTGCGAAAGCGGTGGTGCAGTGACAGTCGGGGTGACTGACCCACCGCCTTCGCGGGCAAGCCCGCTCCCACAGAAAAGCGAAAAAGCCCCCGTGTTCACTACGGACTGGCCAAACCAGTCAGCCAAGTTGAAGGCTTTGACCATTGCCGCTGCGCCGCTCTGGAGCGACTATTTCAGCGGTTTATCGAGTTGTAAACGTCCTGAAAATAAAAACACAGAAGGATAGGAAGCGATGCGTGAGTATTTGGCTGCCACTACCGAGTTTGATTACCAGCATACCGCCGACGCCGCACTGGCCGGCAATCTGCAGGCGCTCAATGCCTGTGTTGAATGCTGTGACCGTCACGCGCTGCCGGGGCGCATCGCGTTGTTCTGGGAAGGCAAGGACGGGCGCAGCGCCACCTCTACCTTTACCGAACTGCAGGAGCAGGCCGCACGTTTCGCCAACTTCCTGCTGGCCCAGGGCGTCAAGCGCGGTGACAAAGTGGCGGGCCTGTTGCCTCGCACTGCCGAATTGTTGGTGGTCGTGCTGGCAACGTGGCGCATCGGCGCGGTCTATCAGCCGCTGTTTACCGCGTTCGGACCCAAGGCGATTGAACATCGCTTGAACAGCTCTGGCGCAGCGCTGGTAGTCACCGATGCAGTGAACCGTCCCAAGCTGGCGGAGGTCGCCGACTGCCCGACCATCGTCACAGTCGCCGGGGCCAAAGGCGAAGGTATCGTGCGGGGCGACTACAGCTTCTGGGCCGAACTGCCCAATTACTCTTCTCACTGCGAGCCGGTGCTGCTGGGCGCAGAGGAGCCGTTCCTGCTGATGTTCACCTCCGGCACCACCGGCCCGTCCAAGGCGCTGTCGGTACCGCTCAAGGCCATCGTCGCGTTCCAGGGCTATATGCGCGACGCCGTGGACTTGCGCCCCGAGGACGCGTTCTGGAACGTTGCCGACCCTGGGTGGGCCTATGGCATCTATTTCGGCGTGACCGGGCCGTTGTCCATGGGGCACCCGATTACCTTCTACGATGGCCCGTTCACTTTGGAAAGCACCTGCCGGGTCATCAATAAATACGCGATCACCAACCTGACCGGTTCGCCCACGGCGTATCGGCTGTTGATTGCCGGTGGCGAACAGTTCGCCCGTTCGATCAAGGGCAAGCTGCGCATCGTCAGCAGCGCCGGCGAGCCATTGAACCCGGAGGTGATCCGCTGGTTCGCCGACAACCTGGGCGTGACCATCCACGACCATTACGGCCAGACCGAGCTGGGCATGGTGCTGTGCAATCACCATGGTTTGGCGCATCCGGTGCATGTCGGCTCGGCGGGTTTTGCCTCGCCAGGGCATCGCATCGTGGTGCTGGATGACAACCATCAGGAGCTGCCAGCCGGCCAACCCGGCATCCTTGCCATCGACCGCGAGCAATCGCCTATGTGCTGGTTTGCCGGGTACGACGGCGTGAAAACCAACGCGTTCGTCGGCAAGTACTACCTCAGCGGCGACACCGTGGAGCTGAACCCGGACGGCAGCATCAGCTTTGTCGGGCGCAGCGACGACGTGATCACTACATCCGGCTACCGCGTGGGGCCCTTCGATGTGGAAAGCGCGTTGGTGGAACACCCTGCGGTGGTCGAGGCTGCCGTGGTCGGCAAGCCTTGCCCGGAGCGCACCGAGCTGGTCAAAGCCTTTGTGGTGATCAGTGAGCAATACCGTGCCACCCCGGAGCTGGCTGAAGAGTTGCGCCTGCATGTGCGTCAGCGCCTGGCCGCCCATGCGTACCCGCGGGAAATCGAATTTGTCAGCGACTTGCCCAAGACCCCGAGCGGCAAGCTGCAACGCTTTATTTTGCGCAATCAGGAAATAGCCAAGGCCCAGGCGGCCGTGGCGTGATCCCTTTAAAAGGAAACAACGATGCAGATTGAAAACAAGGTATTCCTGGTCAGCGGCGGCGCGTCGGGCCTCGGCGCGGCCACGGCTGAAATGCTGGTCGCCGCAGGTGCCAAGGTGATGCTGGTGGACTTGAACGCTGACGCCGTGGCCGCCAAGGCCGAGCAACTGGGCGACAACGCCCGCAGTGCCGTAGCAGACATCAGCCAGGAAGCCGCTGCAGAAGCGGCGGTGAAGGCAGCGGTCGAGGCCTTTGGTGGCTTGCATGGCCTGGTCAACTGCGCGGGTGTGGTGCGCGGCGAGAAGATCCTCGGCAAGAATGGCCCGCACGGCCTGGCAAGCTTTGCCCAGGTGATCAACGTCAACCTGGTCGGCAGCTTCAACCTGTTGCGCCTGGCCGCTGCGGCTATCGCTGAAACCGAGGCGAATGCCGACGGCGAGCGCGGCGTTATCATCAATACCGCCTCGGTGGCGGCATTCGATGGGCAGATCGGCCAGGCTGCGTACGCCGCCTCCAAGGGCGCGATCGCCAGCCTCACCTTGCCTGCCGCACGGGAACTGGCGCGCTTTGGTATCCGCGTGATGACCATTGCACCGGGCATTTTCGAAACCCCGATGATGGCCGGCATGACCGACGAAGTCCGCAACTCCCTGGCTGCCGGCGTGCCGTTCCCGCCACGCTTGGGCAAACCCGCTGAATATGCCGCGCTGGTACGCCACATCATTGAAAACAGCATGCTCAATGGCGAGGTGATCCGTCTCGACGGTGCCTTGCGCATGGCCGCCAAATAAGGAGCAATTGCCATGAACGACCCTATTGTTATTGTCAGCGCCGTGCGCACGCCCATGGGCGGTTTCCAGGGCGACCTCAAAAGCCTGACCGCACCGCAGCTGGGCGCAGCCGCCATTCGTGCGGCGGTCGAGCGTGCCGGTATCGCCACCGATGCTGTTGACGAAGTGCTGTTTGGCTGTGTGCTGCCCGCCGGGCTTGGACAGGCGCCTGCCCGCCAGGCTGCCCTGGGCGCCGGGTTGGACAAGGGCACGCGCTGCACCACCCTCAACAAAATGTGCGGTTCCGGTATGGAAGCGACGATTCTGGCCCACGACTCGCTGCGCGCTGGCAGCGTGGATGTGGTGATCGCAGGCGGCATGGAAAGCATGTCCAACGCCCCGTACCTGCTGGATCGTGCGCGCAGCGGCTACCGCATGGGCCACGGCAAGGTGCTGGACCATATGTTCCTCGACGGCCTCGAAGATGCTTACGACAAGGGGCGCCTGATGGGCACCTTTGCCGAGGACTGCGCCGAGCACAATGGTTTTACCCGGGAAGCCCAGGACGCGTTTGCCATCGCTTCCCTGACCCGCGCACAAGAGGCCATCACCCACGGCAGCTTTGCCAGTGAAATCGTCCCGGTGCAGGTCACCGTGGGCAAGGAACAAAAAACCATCCTTCACGATGAGCAACCGCCGAAAGCCAGGCTGGACAAGATTGCCAGCCTTAAACCGGCGTTCCGTGACGGCGGTACAGTGACGGCAGCCAACTCCAGCTCGATCTCCGATGGCGCCGCGGCGTTGTTGCTGATGCGTGAGTCCGAGGCGCTCAAGCGCGGCCTCAAGCCGTTGGCAGTGATCCACGGGCACGCCGCGTTTGCCGATGAGCCTGGGCTGTTTCCGGTGGCGCCGGTGGGGGCGATTCGCAAACTGATGAGCAAGACCGGCTGGGGCCTCGACGAGGTCGACCTGTTCGAAATCAACGAGGCCTTCGCCGTGGTCAGCCTGGTGACCATGAGCAAGCTGGAGATTCCCCACGACAAGGTCAACGTGCATGGTGGCGCCTGTGCATTGGGCCACCCCATTGGTGCCTCCGGCGCACGCATCCTGGTGACGTTGCTCGCGGCCCTGCGCCAGAAGGGCCTCAAGCGTGGCGTCGCCGCTATCTGCATTGGCGGCGGTGAAGCCACGGCCATGGCCGTTGAATGCCTGTATTGAGGATGACCTATGTTGCCCAATGACGAACAACTGCAGATCAGCGACGCCGCCCGGCAATTTGCCCAGGAACGTTTGAAACCCTTCGCCGCCGAGTGGGACCGCGAGCATCGTTTTCCCAAGGAGGCCATTGGGGAAATGGCCGAACTGGGATTTTTCGGCATGCTGGTCCCGGAACAGTGGGGCGGTTGCGACACCGGCTACCTGGCCTACGCCATGGCCCTGGAAGAAATCGCCGCGGGCGACGGTGCCTGCTCCACGATCATGAGCGTGCACAACTCGGTGGGTTGCGTGCCGATCCTCAAATTTGGCAATGACCAGCAGAAAGAGCAGTTCCTCACGCCCCTGGCCAGCGGCGCCATGCTCGGTGCCTTCGCGCTGACCGAACCCCAGGCCGGCTCCGACGCCAGCAGCCTGAAAACCCGTGCGCGCCTTGAAGGCGACCACTATGTACTCAACGGCTGCAAACAGTTCATCACCTCCGGGCAAAACGCCGGGATCGTGATTGTGTTTGCGGTCACCGACCCCGCCGCAGGCAAGCGTGGAATCAGCGCGTTTATTGTGCCCACCGATTCGCCCGGTTATACCGTGGCACGGGTGGAAGACAAGCTGGGGCAGCATGCCTCGGACACTTGTCAGATCCTGTTTGAAGACGTGAAAGTACCGGTGGCCAACCGTCTGGGCGAGGAGGGCGAGGGCTACAAAATCGCCTTGGCCAACCTGGAAGGTGGCCGCGTGGGCATCGCCTCCCAGTCGGTGGGCATGGCCCGCGCCGCCTTCGAAGCGGCCCGCGACTATGCCCGTGAGCGTGAAAGCTTTGGCAAGCCGTTGATCGAACACCAGGCCGTGGCCTTTCGCCTGGCCGACATGGCCACCCAGATCGCCGTCGCCCGGCAGATGGTGCATTACGCCGCCGCCCTGCGTGACAGTGGCAAGCCGGCGCTGGTGGAAGCGTCCATGGCCAAGCTGTTTGCGTCCGAAATGGCCGAGAAAGTCTGCTCGGCCGCCTTGCAAACCTTGGGCGGTTACGGTTACCTGAACGACTTCCCCCTTGAGCGGATCTACCGCGACGTGCGGGTCTGCCAGATTTACGAAGGCACCAGCGATATTCAACGCATGGTCATCTCACGCAATCTTTAAGGAGCCGATACATGAGTTACGAAACCATCCTGCTTGACGTCCAGGGCCGTGTCGGGCTGATCACGCTCAACCGTCCCAGCGCACTGAACGCCTTGAATGCACAACTGGTCAGTGAGCTGAACCAGGCGCTGGACAGCCTGGAAGCCAACCCTGAAATTGGCTGCATCGTGCTGACTGGCTCGAAAAAAGCCTTCGCGGCCGGTGCCGACATCAAGGAAATGGCCGAGCTGACCTACCCGCAGATCTATATGGACGACTTGTTCAGCGACAGCGATCGCGTGGCCAATCGCCGCAAGCCGATCATCGCCGCCGTGAATGGCTTCGCCCTGGGCGGCGGCTGCGAACTGGCCCTGATGTGTGACTTTATCCTTGCCGGCGACACCGCCAAATTCGGTCAGCCGGAAATCAATCTGGGCGTGCTGCCGGGCATGGGCGGCACCCAGCGCCTGACCCGTGCAGTGGGCAAGGCCAAGGCCATGGAAATGTGCCTGACCGGGCGTTTTATTGACGCGGTAGAGGCCGAGCGCTGCGGGATTGTCGCGCGTATTGTGCCCGCCGATGAGTTGCTGGAAGAAGCGCTGAAAGTGGCCACCCTGATCGCTGGTAAATCCGTACCGATCAGCATGATGGTCAAGGAAAGCGTGAACCGTGCGTTTGAAGTCAGCCTGTCCGAAGGCGTGCGCTTTGAGCGCCGGGTGTTTCATGCGGCGTTCGCGACCCAGGATCAGAAGGAAGGCATGGCCGCATTCGTGGCCAAGCGGGCGCCGGAATTCAAGGATAAATAACCCTGCCAAACCCCGCAGAGCAAAGGTGGGAGCTGGCTTGCCTGCGATGGCATCGCCTCGGTTAGCTGATGGACCGAGGTGTCTGCATCGCAGGCAAGCCATAATGCCAGACGGTCAAGGCATTTTTGTAGGAGCGAGCTTGCTCGCGAGAAGCTCACAGACGCCGCGGTCAGTCAGCAAGCACGCGTTATCGTTGACGTTTTTCGCGAGCAAGCTCGCTCCTACAGAAGGCGATGGTGTCATGTCCGTTAGAGCTGGTAGTTTTTCAACTCCCTGGCAATCACCATCCGCTGAATCTCGCTGGTTCCTTCATAAATCTGCGTGATCCGTGCATCCCGGTAGTAACGCTCCACCGGGTAATCCTCCAGATACCCATACCCACCATGGATCTGCATCGCCTTGGAGCAGACCCGCTCAGCCATTTCCGAGGCGAACAGCTTGGCCTGGGAGGCTTCGGACAAGCACGGTTTGCCGGCAGTGCGCAGGCGTGCGGCGTGAAGGATCAGCAGGCGCGCAGCGTTGAGCTGGGTTTGCATGTCGGCCAGCAGGTTGGCCACGCTCTGGTGTTCGATGATTGCCTTGTCGAACTGCACCCGATCACGGGCGTAGGCCAACGCGGCTTCAAACGCGGCGCGGGCGATGCCCAGGGCCTGGGCGGCGATACCAATGCGGCCGCCTTCCAGGTTGGAGAGGGCGATGGCCAGCCCCTTCCCGCGCTCACCCAACAGATTGGCTTCGGGAACCTTGCATTGGTTGAGGGTAACGGCGCAGGTGTCTGACGCACGAATGCCCATCTTGTGCTCGGTGCGGTCGACCACGAAACCTGGGGTATCGGTGGGCACCAGAAACGCCGAAATGCCTTTCTTGCCCAAGTCTGGATCGGTCACGGCGAACACGATGGCCAACTTGGCCCGCTTGCCGTTGCTGACAAACTGCTTGGCGCCATTGATGACCCATTGGCCATCACGCAGCTCGGCACGGGTGCGCAGGTTATGGGCTTCGGAACCGGCCTGGGGTTCGGTCAGGCAGAAGCAACCGATGGCCTGGCCACTGGCGAGTTCGGCCAGCCAGGTGTGTTTCTGTTCGGTTGTGCCGTAGTTGAGGATCGGCCCGCAACCCACTGAATTATGGATGCTCATCAACGCGCCCGTCGCAGCGTCACCGGCGGATATTTCCTCCACGGCCAGGGCATAGGCGACGTAATCGACATAGGTGCCACCCCATTCTTCCGGGACGACCATGCCTAGCAGGCCCAGCTCGCCCATCTTCGCCACCAGGGCGTCGTCGATCCAGCCGGCTTTTTCCCAGGCTTGGGCATGGGGGGCGATTTGGCCTCGGGCAAAATCCCGCGCCATGTCGCGGATCATCACTTGTTCTTCAGTGTATTCAAGATCTTGCATGGCTTATTTCCCAATCTGCACGAAGTCGCGGAAGAAGCTGTCCACATGGCTGGCATCCAGCGCATGGAGGGTGGGCGGGTTCCACTTCGGAGTCTTGTCCTTGTCGATGATCAGTGCGCGAACCCCTTCGATCAGGTCGCCGCGCTCGAACCATTGGCGATCCAGATGCAGTTCGAGGGCAAAGCACTGTTCCAGTGGCAAGTGGCGGCCACGGCGCAGCATCTCCAGGGTCACGGCCATGGCCAGGGGCGAGCGGGTCTGCATGAGGTTGGCGGTGGTCAGCGCCCAGTCATGGCTATCGGCCACGGTGACTTGTTGCAGTTGCTCGACGATGCTGGGCACGTCCGGCAACCCGAAAAAGTGGTCAATGGCCGGGCGCAAGGCCGCCAAGGGGGCGTCGGGCAATTGCTGCACGGCGAGCTTGGCGAGTGCGCCTTGCAGGTCCTTGAGCGGCGAGTCGTGCCATTGCAGGCCGTCGAGTTTCTGATCCAGCTCAACCCACTTGGCGCTGTCGATGTACCAGTCTGCCAACCCGCAGTACAAGGCATCGGCCGCACGGATCTGCACGCCAGTCACCCCAAGGTAAGTACCCAACTCACCCGGAATGCGTGAGAGGAAATAGCTGCCGCCGACATCCGGGAAGTAGCCGATGGCCACTTCCGGCATCGCCAGGCGGCTGCGTTCGGTGACTACCCGCAGGTCCGCACCTTGCACCAGGCCCATGCCACCGCCGAGGACGAAGCCGTCCATCAACGCCAGTACGGGTTTGCGGTAGTGGTGAATGGCCAGGTCGAGGGCATATTCCTCGACGAAGAAGTCCTGGTGCAGGGTGTCGCCTTGCTTGAAGCTGTCGTACAGCGAGCGGATGTCGCCGCCGGCGCAAAAGGCTTTCTCACCGGCGCCGCGCAGTACCACGGCGTAGACCTCGGCGTCGTCGGCCCAGGCCTGCAAATGCGCGGTTAACTGGCGGACCATGTCCAGGGTGATGGCGTTCAAGCCAGCGGGACGATTGAGGGTGAGGTGGCCGATATGGTTGCGCACGCTTGCCAGGACAGCGTCCTGCTGGACCTCGGCGCGGCTTGCTTGGGATGAAACCTGAGCAGTCATCTCTAACTCCCTGCTTTTATTGTCTTTATCAAGATGTTCGCGGGTGAACTCTCTCGTGATCGTACCAGTGCAAATTTGCCCAGTACAACCCGGAATCCTGCAGGTCGTTGTTGCATTTATGCAGTGCCGGTCAAACCACCCGGCTGGCCAGTACCTCACCGATACTGCGACGTCGGGCATGGCCCTCGGCGGCGTGGATCAGTTGCTCCAACTCTGTCGGTTCGACATCGTAGAACTGCTCCATCTCGGCCAACGCGAGCTTGAGGTCGGCTGCCGTGATGCTCGGCTCGCTCACGGCATTGGCAGTGCCCGGGATAACCGGGGCTGGCTCGGCAAGGCCCTTGGGATAACGCGTGCGCGTGGCATTGTTATAGGCCAGCGCGCAGGCGAGCAGGGCGCCGGCGCCGAGCATCACCGGCGCAAGCTCGTACCAGCCGAGGTTGACCGATGCCGGATCGGCCAGCACCAGGGTCATGGCCAGGCCGCCGGCCGGTGGGTGCAGGCAGCGCAGCCAGCAGATGAGAATCACGGTCATGCCCGCCGCCAGGCAGGCGCTGCCCAAGGTGCGCCCCAAGACGCGGGCGACCAACAACGCGACGATGCCTGCACACAGGTAACTGCCCATGATTGACCAGGGTTGGGCCAGCGCCCCCGACGACACGGCAAACAACAGTACGGCCGATGCGCCCAGAGGGCCGAGCAGGTGCAGGGCCACCTCCATGCCGAACACCTGGGCACAGGCCCAGACACTGAACATCGTGCCCAGGGCCATGCCGATGGCTGCACGGCTCCATTCGGCGGGACGGGTGTTGATTGCAGCGGGTAACCAGCGAGCGAGCATTGAGAGACGGTCCATAAACAGCGGGCGAAAAAAAAGGCCTGCCTGGTTTCCCGGAACAGCCCTTTGAAGGTTCCAACATTTGGGGGAAGGAACCTGTGCAGTGTGCAGTGCTTGATAACGCGGCGCCAATGCATATTAATGAGGGTTAAATGCAAAATAAATGCAGCTAAAAGGCCTCGCCGTAGGTAATCGGCCCGGAGTCTGCGGGTGTAGCCGGATTGATCTTGCCCAGCACGCGACTATGGGTTTCTTCATTGAACAGACGCGCTTGCAGGTCTTCGCGCAGCCTTGGATCGTCGGCCAGCGGCCCCTTCAACGCCACCAGTGCGTCACGCAACGCCATCAAGCGATCCAGCCTGGGTAAAGGGAGGGTTAACAGGTTTTCTCGCACGGCATTGTCCTCTCGATGAAGTAAGCCATCGCGCGCGGGCAGCCTACAACGTCCTTGTTGTCATGAAGTGCCCTGGCCCAAGCGTTTCAGGGCAGTCCTGGCGGTCGGGTGGTAGATAGTAAGTGCACGTGGCAGCGAGTCTACAGTTGGGCTCCGAGCACCGGAAGGGAAAGTGCACCAGCCATTACGCAAACAAATGTAGGTGTTTTCTTGGTACCTATGATGAAAGTCGCCCACTCGTGGAGGAGTGGGCGTTCTTTCTTACAGTGCAGCGGGCAAAGCACTCAAGGCGTCGTGGCTTTTGCCAAGTGCAGCAACACATACGGATTTTTGTCGAACGCTGCGGTGAGCGTCGGCGTGATTGAGCGCAGGCGCGGATCGTCCAGTGCCTGGAAGTCAGCCTGGCTCATGACCAACCATGCCGGCGCCTGGACCGGTTTCAATTCGGCAGGCAGTTGGGTAAACAGCGGCACCTTGTCGCAATCGAAGTTGACCATGAACTTGATAGCTTTCGCGTCTTTGCCCAGTGCATGCAACACCAGCGGCGCCGGTTGCTGCTGAACGTGCGCCTTGACGGCAAGGCTGAAGGTGCGGGTGTCGTACACCTGACGTTCCAGGGGTTCAACCACCATGATGTAGGTGGTCCAGAGGGCGAGCACGGCGGCCAAGGCGGGGCCGTAGGTGCGCAGCCGCGAGCGGAGCAATGCCAGCAGGGCCAGCACCTGTAGCGTGCCGAGCACGACGAAGATCAGCTCAAGGTCGGCCAGCGGTTCCGGGTAGCGCCGCCGCGCCACCATCAAGCCAATGGCCAACAGCGTTGGCAACAGCGTCCAGATGCCCAGCATCAAGGCGCGTAGCCACGCAAACTGTCGCCCTTGCGTGACCGCGAAGGGGTACGCGGCAATGATCGCGGCCATCGGCAGCATCGGCAGGATGTAGCGCGCTTTCTTGGCTTGAGGTACCGACAGGCCCAGCATCACCAGCACAGCCGCTGCCGCGCAGTAGAGCACCAGCTTCAAGGCCGGGGCCGGTGCGCGTCGACCGTCCATCAGCACCGCCAGCAGCACTAACAATGCCAGTGGATAGGCCAGGGCGTAGTTGCCCAGGGAGCTGGTGAAGTAATACAGGACGCCGCCGGAGCCTTCGCTGCCATCCATTCGCCCCAGGAACTGCATGCGAATCACGTCATGCATGAAGTCTTCGCCGCCGCTGAGCTTGGCCAGCAGCAGCAACAGACCGACGCACGCCGCCAGCAGCGCCAGTGCCAGCAGGCCGAAGCTGAACAGCTGGCGCCACTGGCGGTTGATCAGGTAATAGCTGCACAACACGCCCGTAGGGATCACCAGGCCGATCGGGCCACGGATGGCAAACCCCAGCAGCAACAGCAAAAACACCCAATGCAGGCGCTTGGCGGCAGCGAAATGATCATGGGCATAGCCTAGGTAGAACACCGCCAACGCCACGGCGGCGAGCATCTGGTCGAGGGAGACTGCACGGGTTTCGCTGATGAACGTACTGCTGAGCAGCAGCATCGCAATACTCAGCAGGCCCCAACGTGGCGAGTAGGGCGCCGTGAGGCGATAGACCAGCACCACGATCAGCGCCGAAGCGACCGCCGTGGGCAGCCACGCCGTCAGGCTGGTGACCTGGCCCAAGGGTACCGACAGCAGCCACGTCAACAGGGTCGATGTCGCCAGGTAATCGGCATACGGCTGACCATAGGTGGTGGGAAAGAAACTCGGGCCATGGCGCAGCATTTCCTGGGCAAACAGCACAAAGCGCGAATCAAAGCCGATGATCGCCTGGTGCCAGTTGCCGACGATAAACAGCAGCAGCGCCAAGAGCCCAAGCCCCAGGGACTGGCGACGGATCGTTGCGCGCTGCCCGGACGGTAAGGCGATGTTCACTTAGCAAGCGTCCTTGACCTGTTCCACCCAGTTTTGCTGGGGGATCGGTAACTCGCAGGAGTCGCCGCGGCCGATGGGGAAGTACTTGAAGCCTTTGCGCGTCAGGCGCTCGCCGTCGTACAGGTTGCGGCCGTCGAAGATCACCGGGGTTTTCAGGCGCTGGTGAATCAGGTCAAAGTCCGGCGCCTTGAATTGCTGCCATTCAGTGCACACGATCAACGCATCGGCGCCGCCCAAGGTGGATTCCGGGGTGCCCATCAGCATCAGGCGCGGGTCATCGCCGTAGATGCGTTGGGTTTCCTGCATGGCTTCAGGGTCAAAGGCGCGCACATTGGCGCCGGCAGCCCACAGGGCTTCCATCAGCACGCGGCTGGGGGCGTCACGCATGTCATCGGTGTTGGGCTTGAAGGCCAGGCCCCACAGGGCAAACGTCTTGCCCTTGAGGTTGCCCTGGAAGAACGCGTTGATGCGCTCGAACAGCTTGCTCTTCTGGCGCTGGTTGATGGCTTCCACGGCTTCGAGCAGGTCGCTGGAGCAGTTGGCCTGCTTGGCGCTGTGGATCAGGGCGCGCATGTCTTTGGGGAAGCACGAGCCGCCATAACCGCAGCCAGGGTAGATAAAGTGGTAGCCGATGCGTGAGTCGGCACCGATGCCCAGGCGCACCGACTCAATGTCGGCACCCAGGTGTTCAGCCAACTCGGCGATCTGGTTGATGAAGCTGATCTTGGTGGCCAGCATGCAGTTGGCGGCGTACTTGGTCAGTTCTGCGCTGCGCAGGTCCATGAAGATGATGCGGTCGTGGTTGCGGTTGAACGGTGCGTACAGGTCGCGCATCACGTCGCGCACCTCTTCACGCTCGCAGCCGATGATGATCCGGTCCGGGCGGCGGCAGTCGGCAACGGCGGAGCCTTCCTTGAGGAATTCCGGGTTGGAGACGATATCGAACTGCAGCTCACGGCCGGCGGCGCGCAGGTTATTGAGGATGTGGTCGCGCAATGTGTCGCCAGTGCCGACCGGTACAGTGGATTTTTCCACCAGGATCACCGGCGCCACGCGATGGCGGGCTACCGCATCACCCACCGACAGCACGTATTTCAGGTCGGCCGAGCCGTCTTCATCCGACGGCGTGCCCACGGCAATAAACAACACTTCACCGTGCTCGACGGCGAGTTTTTCGTCGTGGGTAAAGCGCAGGCGCCCGCTTTCCAGGTTGTCCTTGACCATGGCTGCCAGGCCCGGCTCGAAGATGGTCACATGCCCCTTCTGCAGCGATTCGACCTTGTGCTTGTCAACGTCCATGCAAATGACATCGTGACCGACTTCGGCTAATACAGTGGCCTGGACCAGACCAACGTAACCACTACCAAATACACTGATTTTCATGGGGTATTCCTGGGACTTGAGGTGCTAGCACGACGAGAGTTGATAACCAGTACGCCGAGGATGACCAAGGCCACCCCCAGGGTTTTTGAAAGCGAAAAATCTTCGTTGAACACCGGCAGGCAGGCGGCCAGCAAATACACCAGCGCGTAGCTGATACTGAGCAGCGAATAGGCGCGGCCCAGGGGTAAGTGCTTCAGTGCGCCGAGCCAGCACAGCATCGACAGCGCATAGGCGATGATCGCCAGGATCACCGCGCCCAGGGCGCCCAGTTCGATGCTGTTATCCGTGAAGGCCGCCAGCCATTGGGTGGGAAGCGGCAGGCGCGTCATGCTCCAGCGCATGCCCAGTTGGGCACCACTCACCAGGCCGACACTGCCCAAAGCCAGGGCGAAACCCCGCACGCGACTCATACCTGGCGCCCCAGCAAGACCACGCCGGCAATCACCAGCCCCACGCCCAGCCAGTGACGGCCATCAATGGGTTCGTGAAACACAAAGCGCGCCATCAGCGTGACCAGCACAAAATTCAGGCTGAGCATGGGGTAGGCAATGCCGACTTCCAGGCGCTGCAACACCAGCAGCCAAACCAGCAAGCCCAGGCCCAGGCACACCAGCGCCGACCACAACCACGGCGAGCGCAGTTTCAGTGCCCAGCCGTCTGGCACGCCGCGCCAGCTTTCCACGGCGAATTTTTGCGAGACCTGGCCCATGCAGGTCAGCAGGCAGGCCGTGAGCAGTAGCAGCAGGGTGATCATGGCGTGACCTGCGGGAAAATCAGGATCACGATCTTGCCTTGCGCATAACGCTTGCCGTCAGTGGGCAGCAGTGCGAGTTCTTCTTTTTCGCCGGTGCTATTGACGCGCATCACCACGCCCACCGCGCCGGTACGCCGGGTTTCGGCCATCCACGCCTGGATGCGGTTACGGTCGACCAGACGCGGGGCCGTATCCTCGTAAGCCAGGCCGTACTTGACCTCACCCGAGGTGTTGTACAGCGTGATATCGGGACGCTTGAGGCGCCAGGACAGCGCCGAGGCGGCGCCCAGGTCGTTGCTCAGCAGGGCAACGCTGGGTTGCAATTCGTCGATGTGATCAATGATGAACTGGTCCGGGGTCTTGTTGTAAACCACCGAATGAGGCAACGCCGCAGGCACCAGCAGCACCAGCAATCCACTGCCGATCAGCGGCGCGGCCCACAATGCCAAAGGGCGCGCCGCTTGCAGCAGATTGACCATGATCCAACCGAACAAAAAGATGAACACCAGCACCAGGCTGAGGGTTTCTTCTCCCGGTTCGTATACCGGCTTCTTCAACTGGAACCAGCTGAGGGCCAGCAAGACCAGCACGCCGATCACCAGGTTCAACCAGCCATTGATGCGCAGAACGCGGCCGTGGCCTTGAGCCAGTTTGTCGCTCAGGGCCGAGCCCATCAGCAAGGCCAGGGGGAGCATGCACGGCATAATGTAGGAGGGCAGCTTGCCTTTGGCCAAGCTGAAAAAGGCCAGGGGCATCAACAGCCACAGTAGCAGGAACGCGGTTTTCGGCACACGCCGTTGCAGCCAGGCCTGCTTGAACGCGGACGGCAATAGCGCAACCCACGGCAGTGCGAACCCTACCAGCAGCGGCAAGTAATACCAGAAAGGTTCGGCGTGCTGGGCGTCTTCACCGGCAAAGCGTTGGATGTGCTCGTGCCAGAAAAAGAAATGCCAGTAGTCCGGCTCTTGCAGGTGCACAGCCAGGGCCCACGGCACGCTGACCGCAATCGCCACCACCACGGCAACAGGGCCAAATTTGCACAACTCGCCAAAACGTTTTTGCCAGACGGCGTAGGGCAGGGCGACCAGCACCGGCAGCAACCAGGCCAGGAAGCCCTTGGTCATGAAGCCCATGCCGCACGCCAGGCCCAGCAAGGCCCAGGACCACAAGCGCGCACGCCGCGTGGTGCTGTCGAAGCAGAACCACAAGGCCACGCCGGTCAGGTTGACCCAAAAAGTGAACTGCGGGTCCAGGTTGGCATAGCCGCCCAGCGCAGCCACGCTGACGAAACTCATGTAGAGCAACGTGCTGACCAGGCTTTTTTGCGGATCATTCCACAACCGGCGAGAGACCAGATACACCAGCAGAATGCTCAAGCCGGTGCTCAACGCCGAGGCAAACCGTACGCCGAACAGGTTCTGGCCGAAGATCGCCTGGCCCAGCGCGATCATCCAGTAGCCGGCCGCAGGTTTTTCAAAGTAGCGAATCCCCATGAAGTGCGGCGAGGCCCACTTGCCGGTCATCAGCATTTCCTGGCTGATTTGTGCATAGCGGGTTTCATCGGGAATCCACAGGCCATGGGTGGCCAACGGCAGCAGGTAGAACACCGCAAACGCGAGCAGGAGCAGGGGCAAGGCCCAGCGGCGGATCATGCCTGCTGTACTCCAAGCCAGCCCTCGCGGCCGCTCAAGGCGCCGCGTACCAGCTGTTGCTGGGGCAGGGTGGTCACATCCGTGGGCAACAGTTCGCCCAAGGGTTTGAAATCAATGCCGCGCTGCCCTGCCTGGGCGAGCAACTGGCGAAAATCATTGGCCATCAGAATCCCTTCTACTTCTGCGTGGATCGTATAGACGTTCAGCTTCGACGCGCTGAACCTGTCGAGAATGAAACGGTTGAAATCGTTGGCAGCCACCACCGGCCCGACGACTTCGTCGAAGGTCGGCAGGTCTACCGGAATTTGTGGGGTGCCCGCACTGCCATCGGCCAAGGTTGGTCGAAACAGGCTGGTGCCCCGGCAATCGCTGTTGTAGCGAAAGTTGAAGCCTTGCTTGGCTTGCACCACGCGCTCATCGGCACGCCAGCCGGCGGCCGCTGAACAGTCGACGCGCTCGCCGAGGATGTCGCTCAAGGTGTCTACGCCGCGCCGAATCTGCTCGACCAGCTGTGCCTCGCTCCAACGCCCGGTGTTGGCCTGCCAGCCATGGTGGTCCCAGGCGTGCAGGCCGACTTCATGCCCGGCGGCCTTGGCCTGGCGCATCAAATGCCCCAGGTCGCGGCCAATCGGCTTGCCTGGCCAGGCGGTGCCGGCCAGCAAAATATCCCAGCCATACAGGCCGGCAGCGTTGGAACGCAGCATCTTCCACAAAAACTGCGGGCGGATCAGGCGCCACAAGTGGCGCCCCATGTTGTCCGGCCCGACACTGAAGAAGAACGTCGCTTTGACCCCAGCTTCGGCCAGGGAGTCGAGCAACCGTGGCACACCTTCACGGGTGCCGCGGTAGGTGTCGACGTCGATGCGAAGACCTGCCTGCATTACTTTTTATCCGCAATTTCAAGCATGGCTTCACGCAAGAAGAAATCGAGCGTGTTGCCGATGGTTTCGCTCATCTGCACGCTCGGCTCCCAGTTCAGCAGGCGCTTGGCGTTTTCGATGCTCGGCTTGCGGTGCGCCACGTCCTGGTAACCTGTGCCGTAGAACGTCTTGCTCTCGACGTCGCGGAAACCGGCGAACGGCGGGAAATTGTGGCGCAGTGGGTGAGCCTCGAACTGACGCAGCAGTTCTTCGCCCAACTGGCGAATGCTGGCTTCGTTTTCGGGGTTGCCGATGTTGATGATCTGGCCGTCGCAGACGCCATTGTCGTTATCAATGATGCGCGCCAGGGCTTCGATGCCGTCGGCAATGTCGGTGAAGCAACGCTTCTGCTCACCACCGTCGAACAGACGGATCGGCGTGCCTTCCACCAGGTTCAGGATCAGCTGGGTAATGGCGCGGGAGCTGCCGATACGCGCCGAGTCCAGGCGGTCCAGGCGCGGGCCCATCCAGTTGAATGGACGGAACAGGGTGAACTTCAGGCCCTTGTCGCCGTAGGCCCAGATCACGCGGTCCAGCAGTTGCTTGGAGACGGAGTAGATCCAGCGTTGCTTGTTGACCGGGCCCACCACCAGGTTGGAGGTGTCTTCGTCGAAATACTGGTCTTGGCACATGCCATAGACTTCGGAGGTCGACGGGAAAATCACGCGCTTGTTGTACTTGACGCAGTAGCGCACCAGCTTGAGGTTTTCTTCGAAGTCCAGTTCGAACACGCGCAGCGGGTTACGGGTGTATTCGATCGGCGTGGCGATGGCCACCAGCGGCAGCACCACGTCGCATTTCTTGATGTGGTACTCGATCCACTCGGTGTGGATGCTGATGTCGCCTTCCACGTAATGGAAGTTCGGGTGGCTGCGCAGGCGCTCGATGGCGTCGGAGCCGATGTCCAGGCCATAGACTTCGTAGCGGTCGTCACGCAGCAGGCGCTCGGACAGGTGGTTACCGATAAAACCGTTCACGCCCAGGATCAGCACACGGGTACGGCGCGGCTTGCGGCCCGACTCGGCGCCGCGCAGCACGGAACCGTCTACCAGGCCCAGTTCATCGGCCAGGGACGGGCCGGCCAGGTACAGGCCGTTTTCGTTGCGCTGGCCGAACTTGACCACCAGGGAATCTTCACCGCAGGCAATGCGCAGCGGGTTGACGCTGATTACACGGCCAGGCGCCAAACCTTCGTTGCCCTTGACCACGTCGGCTTGCCACACGATCAGCTTGTGCTCGCCCACGGCGCAGAAGGCGCCGGGGTACGGCTGGGTCACTGCGCGTACCAGGTTGAACAGTTGCTCGGCAGGTTTTTTCCAGTCCAGCTTGCCATCGGCGGCGGTGCGACGACCGAAGTAGGTGGCTTTGCTCTCGTCCTGGGCGGTTTCGCTCAGCTTGCCCTGGGCCAGCTGTGGCAGAGCATCGCGCAACAGGGCAGTGGCCGCCTCACGCAGCTTGGCGTGCAGGCTCAGGCCGGTATCGCTGCGCTCGATGGTGACTTTTTGCTGGGCCAGGATGGCGCCGGCATCGGCACGCTTGACCATGCGATGCAGGGTCACGCCGGTTTCGGTTTCGCCGTTGACCAGCACCCAGTTGGCCGGGGCGCGGCCACGGTATTTAGGCAGCAACGAACCGTGCAGGTTGAACGCGCCTTTGCGGGCGGTGGCCAACAGCGGCTCGCTCAGCAGGTTGCGGTAGTAGAACGAGAAGATGTACTCCGGGTTCAGCTTGGCGATGCGTTCGATCCACAGCGGGTGGTTGGCGTCTTCCGGTGCATGTACCGGGATGCCATTGCGGGCGCAAAGTTGGGCGACGGAACCGTAGAAGTTGTTTTCCTTGGGGTCATCGGCATGGGTGAACACGGCGGCAATGTCGTAACCGGCGCTGAGCAGCGCTTCAATGCCTGCGCAGCCAATATCGTGGTAGGCGAATACAACAGCTTTTGAACTCATGACTGGACCTGATCCGAAGAAGAAGTAGAAGTATGGGAAGACACCAGGCCGTCGACCACGACGACTGGAGCCGGTGCTGCCGGTTGGTTGCGCAGCACTTTTTCAATAAAGAAGCGTGGGCGGGCACGTACATCGCTGTACATGCGGCCCAGGTATTCGCCCAGCAGGCCCATGCCGATGAACTGGCCACCGGTGAACACAAACAACACCGCAAACAGCACGAACAGGCCATCACCGGCCCAGTCGGCGCCGAAGGCCAGGCGCATGACGATCAGGGCAAAGGCAAACAGCACGCCCAGCGCCGCCAGGCTGAAACCGACGATGGACAGCAGGCGCAAGGGCGTGGTGGTCATGCAGGTCAGCAGGTCGAACATCAGGCTGATCAGGCGCATGGTGCTGTATTTGGATTCGCCGTGCTCACGTTCGGCGTGGTGCACCAGGATTTCCGTGGTGTGGCGGGCGAAGCCGTTGGCCAGGATAGGAATGAACGTGCTGCGCTCACGGCAGGCGAGCATGGCGTCGACGATGGTGCGGCGGTAGGCACGCAACATGCAGCCGTAGTCGGTCATGGCCACGCCGGTAGAACGTTGCACGGCGAGGTTGATCAAGCGCGACGGCCAGCGGCGGAAGGCCGAGTCCTGGCGGTTATTCCGCACGGTGGCAACCACGTCGTAGCCCAGGGCAGCTTGCTCGACCAGGCGCGGGATCTCTTCCGGCGGGTTCTGCAGGTCGGCGTCAAGGGTGATCACCACTTCGCCACGGCACTGTTCAAAGCCGGCCATGATCGCCGCGTGCTGGCCGTAGTTGCGGTTAAGGATCACCGCTACCACATTGCTGCCGTCTTCCGCGGCGGCGTCTTCGAGCAGTTGGGCCGAGTTGTCGCGGCTACCGTCATCCACCAGGATGATTTCGTATTCGTAGGCCAGATGCTTGCAGGCTGCCGTGGTGCGACGCAGCAACTCAGGCAGGCTTTCTTGTTCGTTGTAGACCGGGATAACGATCGACACGCAATGAATAGGGTAGGGTTTCAAAGATTCATGACCTCGGGCTAAAGCGACTTCAAGCGTGAAAACGGCAGCGTTCATTGGGCAAAACTACAGCCCGCAGGTTACAAAACGGGGCTAAAGATGATGCGTTTTCAATAGGTTAGTCGATAATCCACGGATTGCTCTCAAGTGTTGCCTACAAGGTTAAGCGCAAAAATGTGCAACGAATATGAAAGGCGGATGAAAAACTCGTTTATTTGACAGGCAGACAGCTAGGGTTCAGCTAAGTAATCAAGGCGTTACATGTAGGTCTCACAGGGCGACATCGGAGCTTCGTACAAGACGCTTGGTTCAATCTGAGCGAGGCGATCAGCCCAATGCTCGCCCTTCAACAATCTTCTCTGCATTAGCGCTCAAGTGCCGGTAAAGTAAGCCCTCTCTTGCCAGGGTACTCGGATGAATAGCGTGCAGCTTTTACGCGGCCAGTTGCGGCCAGCGCTGATGGGATTGTTGATGACGGTGGCCTGTGTCACCAGCGTGCGGGCCGATCAAGGCGTCGCGCTGACCCCACTGGACCAGGTGCCGGACGGGGTGGAAGTGCGCGGCAAGCAGGTCGCGGCTTATACCTGGGATGACCGCCAAGGCAAAAACCTGCTGGTACTCGCCGAGCAAGTCGGTGAGCGCGATGACGATGGTACCCAATCGGCCTTTGTCTACGCGGCGCAATACGTGCTGGGTGGCGAGCGCCCCAAGCGCGTGTGGATGCTGTACGACGATGTACAGCACTGCGAATTCGACGCAGGGCTGCGCTTTGACCGGGCTGCCACCAAGGTCACCGACCTGCTGGGCGACGGCAATACCCAGGCCACGGTCGGTTATTCGCGGGCCTGCACCAGTGATGTCAGCCCCAACGAATTCAAGTTGATCATGCATGCCGGCAAGTCCGAGAAGTATCGTCTGCGTGGCCTTGACCGCGTGGGCGCCAGTTGGTGGGACGAGGACGCTGGTGCCTTGCGCGGCATGCCCCTGCCCACCGACTGCAGCGTCGCGGCGCAGCAAGCGCTGGTCAGCCAATACAAGGAGCAGGGCACCGAACTGCCCCTGCCAGGCTGCTATGGCGACGAGAAGGACTTTGCCAAGGCGCCGGACAGTTACCTCGCTTTTATGCGCCAGCAGTGGTTCGCGCTGATGCAGCAACAGGACGCTGACTGGAGCCAATCCCAGGCCCAACCCCAGCCAGCCAGCGAAGACGACGAATCGGCCCCGTGATTTTGTGCCAGGGCCGGTCCTGGGTTAGACTCGGCCTTCGCCAATCCACTAAATACATCGACTAATCAAATAGTTGGTCGGTGTATTTAATCCAAAGGCTGATCTACCTTGACCGAGTCCATTTGCAACCCACTGACCCTATATCTCACCCGCCTGGCGCCTTCCAGCCAACTGACCATGCGCTACGTGCTGCAGGATGCCGCCGACCGCTTGGGTTTCGAAGACCTCAACCTCGAAGAGATTGACTGGCACCTGCTGCAGCCTGAACACGTCATCGCACTGGTGGCTGCCTTGCGCGAGGACGGCTTAGCGCCGAACACTTCGTCGCTGTATGTGAATGCGGTGCGCGGGGTCATGAATGAAGCGTGGCGCATGAGCTTGATCAGCCAGGACCACCTGTTGAAGATGCGCTCGGTCAAGGCCACACCTGGCACGCGCCTGAGCCAGGGCCGCAACCTGCGTCGCACCTTGATCCGCGAGATGCTCGACGTCTGCGCCGCCGACCCTCGGCCCCAGGGCCTGCGGGATGCAGCGGTGATCGGCCTGTTATATGGCTCGGGCATGCGCAAGTCGGAGTCGGTGAACCTGGACTTGGCACAGGTCAACTTTGACGAGCGCAGCTTGCGCGTGATCGGCAAGGGCAACAAAGAGTTGGTCAAGTACGCGCCGGACTGGGCGTTTGCCAAGCTGCAAGCCTGGCTGGCGTTTCGTCGCGAGCACCTCAAGGAAGGCGAGCAGGACGACAGCTTCCTGTTCAACCGCATCCGGCGAGGCAGCCATATCACCCGAGAGCGGATCACCAAGCATGCGATTTACTACATCGCGCGCCAGCGCGGCGATCAAGTGGGGGTCAAGATCATGCCCCATGATTTCCGTCGTTCGTTTATCACCCGGGTGATCGAGGAGCATGATTTGTCGATTGCGCAGAAACTGGCGCATCACACCAACATCCAGACCACTGCCAGCTATGACGTGCGTGACGACAATGAGCGCCGGCGGGCGGTGGACCGATTTGATTTGTAGGCTTGTGGATACGCCACGATTCAAATGTGGGAGCTGGGTTGCCTGCGAAGAGGGCCTCACAGGCAACCAGAATGTTGAATCTGCCTGCTCCTGTGCTCAAGAGGAAGGCGGGACGCTTGAGGTCAAGTGAGCCGGTAAGCGCCGCAACGTCCACAAGGTGGTCAGCATCGCGGCAAGCGCACACAGCGCAATACCGATCAACATCGGCGCCGGTGTATGGTCGGCAAAGATACCCACCAAGGTCATCGCCACAGCCGCTGTGACCATCTGGATCGCACCCAGCAGTGCAGACGCAGAACCTGCCACCGCACCATGATCCTCCAGCGACAGTACCCCGGCCGCCGGCAATAGCAGGCCAAGAAAGCCGAAACCGATAAACAACAGCCCCATCATCAAGCCCAGGCTGTCACCCCACAGTGTGGTGCCCGCCAGCAAGCTCATGACCGCCGCCACGCCCACCACCGACCAGCGAATCAACGGCGCCAGGCCAAAGCGGGCGCTGAGGCGGGCGGTCAATTGGCTCATGGCGAAAAACGAGGCCGCGTTGAGCGCAAAGCACAGGCTGAACTGGGTCGGTGTCAGGCCAAAAAACTCGATGTACACGAAGGGCGCGCTGCCGATGAACACGAAGAAGGTGGCCAGACCAAACCCGCACACCACCGACAAGCCCGTAAAGACCGGGTCGCGGAGGAGGGCGCCATAACTGCCGAACGCCTGGCCCAGTGTCTTGCCCAGGCGGCGCTCGGCCGGGTGGGTTTCTGGCAGTTGTACTGCGGTCATCACCAGACACAGAACGGCCACCACCGCCAACACGGCAAACACTTCGCGCCAGCTCCAGATCGAAATCACCACGCTACCGGCCAGTGGCGCGAGGATCGGCGAAACACTCATCACCAGCATCAACAAAGCCATCAGACGCGCCGCTTCATGGCCGGTGTACAGGTCACGGACAATCGCCCGTGGAATCACCATCCCCGCACAGGCACCGAACGCCTGCACCGCACGAAAGCCAATCAACACTTCGATGGTCGGTGCCAGCGCGCAGCCGACACTGCCAATGGCAAAGATCACCAGGCCCGCATAAATCGGCGGTTTACGCCCGAACACATCGCTGAGGGGGCCGTAGAACAACTGGCACACGCCGATAATCATAAAGAACACCGTCAAACTCATCTGCACGGCCGCCGGCGAGGCCTGGAGGCTGGCGCCCAGGGTGGGCAGCGCCGGCAGGTAGATGTCGATTGCAAACGGGCCGACGGCGGTGATCAAGCCCAGCAACAGGGCGAGACGGGCGATACGTTGAGGCATTTGGCAGATCCAGGTAGAGCAACGGACGGTCAGCTTAAGGGAACCGCGCAGATCCGCAAACTTAGGCTTCACTAACAAGCAACAGCTGCCGATACAGCTAGCAGCGACATTGAAACGGTTGGGTTCCCAACCGGCGTTCCTGGCACGGGGTACCACTATGACGATCAAATTACGCTTGGTGCTGTTGATTGCGACCGGGTTGCTCACGGCTTTGATCATGAGCCTGGCTGGCTACCTGGGCAATACGCGGATGGCCGATGCGGTACAGGACAACGACGTCAGCATGACGGTACTGCGCAACCACATGGAAGCCGACATGATGCACGACGCCCTGCGTGCGGATGTACTGTCGGCGATGTTGGTCGGGCTGAGCAAAAGCACCAGTACGCCGGCCGAGGTCAACAGCTCGATCAAGGAGCATGCCGAGCACTTTCGCGAGGTGCTGGCGGACAATCTCAAGCTGCCGTTGGACGCCTCGATCAAGGCCAGCCTGGAAAAAATCAAACCCAGCCTGGACACCTACATCAGTGCCGGCGAGCGCATCGTCGCGCTGGCCCTGGAGAATCCAGAGGCCGCACGAGGGGAACTGCAGACCTTCAATGCCGCGTTCAGCCAGTTGGAAGAACAAATGGCGGCGTTGAGCGAACTGATCGAAAACAATACCCAACTCACCAGCACTGGTACCCGTCAAACCATCAGTAACGCTAACTGGACCTTGATTATTGTATTGGGGGCGAGCCTGCTGTTGCTGCTGGCACAAGGACGTTGGGTGACCCTGAGCATCATGGGGCCGTTGCGCACCGCCAGCCGTATTGCCCAGAGCATTGCCCATGGCAACCTGAGCGAGCCGATTGCCGAACCCAAGAACCAGGACGAAGCCAGTGCACTGATTCGCAGCCTGGCGACGATGCAGCGGGATTTGCGCGGCATGATCGAAGTGGTTCGCAGCAATGCCCATGGCGTGAATGGCATGAGCGAGCGCCTCAGCCAGGGTTGCCATGAAGTGGCAGGCAGCAGCCAGCAACAAAGCGTCGCCGCCAGCACCATGGCCGCCGCCGCGAGCGAAATGACCGCCAGTATCGAAGAAATCACCCGTCACGCCCAACGTGCCCTGGACATGGCCAGTCAGGCTGAAACCCTGGCCAAGGACGGCGGCCGGGTTATCCACCAGGTGGTCAGCGACATGGACGGCATCGCCCGTTCTGCCCAACAGTCGGCGCAAGTGATCCGCACGCTGGACAAGGAGTCCGAGGCGATCTACAGCATTATCCAGGTGATCAAAGGGATTGCCGACCAGACCAACCTGCTGGCCCTGAACGCCGCCATCGAAGCCGCCCGCGCCGGTGAACAAGGGCGCGGCTTTGCAGTCGTGGCCGACGAAGTGCGCAGCCTGGCCGGACGCACCAGCGCCTCCACTCAGGAAATCGCCAGCATGGTCGGCAGTATCCAGCAAAACACCCGTGAAGCGGTGATCAGCATGGAGGAGGGTGTTGCCCAAGTGGACAAGGGCATGGCGGTGACTGCCGAAGTGGAACGCGCCATTCGCGAGATCCTCCAGGCCACGTTGAGCACTACTGAATTGGTCAATGATATTTCTCGCACCATCAGTGAACAGAGCTTGGCCAGTAATGAGATTGCTCATCAGGTGGAGAGGATTGCGGGGATGTCGGAAAGTAACAGTCGGGTGATTGGCGAGACGGCGTCGACGACGGATGAATTGTCGAGTTTGGCGGGGAAGCTATCGCAGTCGGTGGATCGGTTTAGGCTTTGATGGATAACGATCAGATATAACTAAACTAAATAGTCATTTAGTTTAGTTATAATGCATATGAATATGTACGGAGGCGAAGGGACCAGAATTCATGGCCCTCCATCTAATTTACGCGTGTATCACCAGGTTCGTCGGGTAACACTGCCCTGAGTCTGGTCGAATTCGCCTTGGCTCACCGTAATCGGTGCACCAATGCTCAAATCATCCGAATCTCGCTGCCAAAGCCTGAAAATCGGTTTGCCGGCCTGCTCCAAAACTACTAGGTCATCTTGGGTAGGTGGACTGACAATACTGTATTCCTCAGTGATTCCTGGGTATCCAAAGCTAACTGAAGCTGTGCCTTGATCAAAATCAGCGATTCGTTTTGGCTCAACATGAGCATCGACTTCAAGTGTGAAAATGTCCATTTCCATTGAGTCTGATTTGTTCTTGCGCGTGAAGGACAACTTGAATTTCATCCATGACCTCAATTATCGGTAGCTGTAGTTTGAGCGTGTAGATTCTCATGACGTGCTCGGATAAGCCAACCGTGACGGAGTTGTCGTCAGGTGTCGCGAGCCTGTTTGACTTACGCTTTACTGATATCCAGGTACGGGTTGCTGCCAAGTGATCGAAGCCTGTGCCAGGCTCGAAATCTGACCACCAGAGCCCCCCAGCTCCGCATAGGACGGTTCGCATAATGTATATTATGTTAAATAATGTATTATGTCGGATATGTTCATAAGCGACGTAAGTCACTGATTCGACGAATTCGTTATTACGCCTACTCTCCCAATGAGCCATGTCCATAGTGCTCATGACGAGTCCTCTTCAGGTCAACGACTACCGCTGCTCGGGCAAGCTGGTGACGCGCGCCGTTGCCCATGCTTGTCCGCTCATGTACGTCCAACTCAAACTCAGGCGCCGCGTTTTCAATACTGCGGCGGCGCATCTACGAGCGATCCAGGCTTTCTATAGCTACGCAAAAAGCCGATACCTGGATAAGGGCTGTGCGCTCAGACAAGGTGATGCTTGGCACCGAGTGAGGACTGCGCAGCTGAAACCCTCATCTTTGATCGTGACGGCGCCGTTGCTGGTATGCACAGATCTTCAGGATTCTGTCATCGTAATGGCTCTTCATAATTAACATAACTGTCGTTGTGTTTAATTTTGAGGGCTGCTAGCATCGAAATTGCCACGTGGCATTTTCGAGGAGAAAGCTCTCATGCAACTCTCTGTGCGAAAGGCGTTCCTGGAAGACGGGGCCGTCCTGATCAAAGGTTTTCTGAACAAAGATCAATTGGCTGAGTGCCGGGCAGCCTATGACTGGGCAGTCGAGAATCACGGCCCTCATGCAACCCGAATGTTCGACGGGACTGAGCAACAGTCCCATGTTGACAATGCCAACCCCGTCGCCAAAGCCCGTCTTGAAGAACTCGTAACCTCCCTGCCCTTTGGCCAGCTGTTTGCGCAGCTCTGGGGCTCGGAAAACGTGTGGTACTTCGCCGAAGAGGTGTTTCTCAAAGCAGGTGGGCGCGGGTCTCGCACGCTTTGGCATCAGGACACGTCTTATCTACCATGGGCCGGAAGCCACTGGGCCAATGCCTGGATCAGTTTTGAATCAGTGCCGAAGAAAAACGCTTTGGAAATCGTTCGAGGTTCGCACAAAGGACCACGCTACGACGGCACTACGTTTCGCGATCCTAACGATCCGACTCAACCGCTGCATGGCGGCGACGCATTACCACGCCTGCCGGATATCGAGGCGCTGCGCCAAAACGATCCCGAATCATTCGACATCATTTCGTGGGCTACCGAGCCTGGCGATATCGTCTTGCTGCATCCGGGTTCACTGCATGGTGGCGCTCCAGTGGATGAAGCTTTCCCGGATCGTCACACCTTCGTTTTCCGTTTCTTTGGCGACGACGCCACCTTCCATCCTTTACCAGAAAACAGCGCGAGCGGTTACCCGCAGCAAGGCGTGCTGTTTACTGAAGAGCTGTCGACCCTGAAAGCGGGAGACGGCTTCCGCCACCCAACGTTCCGCCAATTAATATAAAAGGAGCATTGCCATGAACACTCAAGTCCTGCAGCGTCAGTCCTTCAACCCTGGTCACACCCAGGCAATCTACGACAACTTCCACTTTTCCCAGGCAACACGCGTCGGCAACATGATCTGGGTGTCCGGCCAGGTCGGTATCGACGAGGCCATGGTTCCCGCCGAAGGCATCCAGGCGCAATCCCATCTGGCGTTTCAGTCTTTGCGGACCATCCTCGAAGCTGCCGGCGCAAGCCTGGCTGATGTCGTCGAGTTGATGACGTTTCATACCGATCTGCAGGGCGAAGTGCACGCCTTTGGACAGGTAAAGGACGAATACTTCCCTGAACGTTATCCAGCCTGGACCGCTGTCGGCATTTCACAACTGGCAATGCCGGGCTTGCGCGTGGAGGTTCGGGCCGTCGCGGTGATTGGCAGCGGTCGAATCTGAACGATTGCATGATCGCGACGTGCCAAGCCAAAATGGCGTTCGCAGCCGCTGCCGGCTCAACGCCTTCAACCAACGGAATCACTTTCTCTCATGCATGATGCTCAAGCGCCTTCCACGGATAGTCAGCACTCCAAAGACAGTGATTCAGCGCCCGCCCCACGTCGCGGCCGCCCGGTAGGTAACCGTCTGGAAAAACGCGGTGAACTGTTGACTGCAGCCATCGAAGTCATTGCGCAGGAGGGTTATGCCGGGACGTCTCTGCGCAAAGTTGCCAGCCATGCCGGCTGCACCACGGGCGCCGTGACCTATTACTTTGCCAATAAAGAAGAAATGATCACGGCGGCGGCGCAGAGTCTGTTTGACGAGTTCGATCACTTGCTGGATGCCGATCAGGAAAAAGTCGATATCAGGGCAATGATCGAGCAGTGGTTGAACCTGACTCAAGCCAACGACTCGGCGCGTTGGCTGGCCCTGTTTCAGATGCTTGCACACGCCCGGCACGAACCGGTGTTTGCCGACGTAATCCAGAAACGTTACTCGCGCTTTCGCGAGGATCTCGCAAGCATTCTGGGCAAAGGACAAACCCAGGGCATCATTCGCAAGGACATTGCTGCCGATCTGCTCGCCGATCAGCTCAGCGCGCTGAGTGACGGCTGGATGATGATGTTGCCAATCGAGCCAGAGCGATTTGAAGCCAAACGCAGCAAGGCCTTGATGGATGCGGTCATCACGCTGATCAGCCCCGCTCGCTAAACCCTACCCTGCCCTCAGGCATCCAGAAGATTCGCTTCATTTGCGCAGCGAATCCTGCTTGATGGCGCCCGCCTATCTCTCACCCCCTCGGTTAATCGCCATTGCGCCGATTTCACTTTGCTGAATTCCTGTTCCGTCATATATTTGCATAACATCTGTGATTATAACTAAAAGACGGAGGTGACGATGGATGCGGATCTCGATGAACTGTCGACGCAATCACGACAGCGACGATTGTTATTGCAAGCGGTTGGAGGCTCGGCCCTCGCCGGAGGGCTCGGTGTCACCGGGCGTGCGATGGCGCAAACCCAACCTTTAGACACCTCGATACTGGATGTGGTGATCATTGGCGCAGGCCTGTCCGGGCTTACGTCTGCCAGAGACCTCCAGGCCGCTGGCTGCGAGTCGTTTGTCGTGCTTGAAGCCCGCGATCGCGTCGGTGGTCGCACCCTTAACCATGACCTAGGCAATGGCGTAATCTGCGAGGCCGGTGGGCAATGGATCGGCCCCGGTCAAACGTCAATCGCCGATCTGGCCAGACAGCTTGATGTCGCAACCTTCCCTACGTACTACAAGGGCAAGGCGGTCTATCTGATAGACGAGGTAACAGTCCAAGAGGACGTCAGCGATGGTCCGAATTCCAATACTGACATCGTCGCAAAACTGAACAAACTCGCCGAAGGCGTCCCCAGCAAAGCGCCGTGGAAAGCCAAGGATGCGGGTGAGCTGGACAAACTCTCGATTGGCCAATGGCTGGCCGGGCAAGGCATCAGCAATGTCGACAAGATCGGCTTCAACATGTCCGTGAGCCTCACCTTCGGTACCACGCCGGCCGGCATGGGGCTCCTGCATTACCTGGCGATGATCAACTCCTCTGACTGCCGTCTCGAAAAGCTCGAAGGTGTCCAAGGGGGTGCACAGGAATCACGTTTGGTAGGCGGCTCGCAAATCCTCAGCTTGAAGATGGCGCAAGCTCTCGGAGAAAAAGTCCGATTGGCGTGCCCAGTGCGCAAGATTGTCGGTTGGGATCGTGATGTCGTCGAGTTGCATACCGATCAGGGCATCATGCGCACGCGGCAGGTGATTGCCGCGCTGAGCCCGGCGCTGTGCAATCAGATCGTCTTCGATCCACCCCTGCCCTCCGGGCGTGCCGAGCTGCATCGGCATTGGCCGGCCCATGCACCGATGCGCAAGACCGTGCACGTCTATGAGCGCCCGTTCTGGCGCGACCAAGGCCTCAACGGCCAGATCGTGCAAGTGGAAGGTCCGCTGATCTGGGCCTTTGACAATTCGCCGGAGGACGCCAGCCTGGGTGTGCTCAGCGGCTTCGTCAGAACTGGCCAATTACCCCATGACCCCAAAACCGCGCAGGACACCTTGTCGGCGATCTACGCCAGCGCCATGGGCGAACAAGCCCTGCACCCGATTCAGTTTCATGATCTGGACTGGGGCAAGATCGACCCGTGGAGTTTGAGTTGTATTTCCCCCATGCCTCCCGGTTTCTGGACGCAATGGGGCGAGTATCTGACGCCGGCGGTCGGCCGCATGATCTGGTCGGGTACCGAGACTGCGCAGATCTGGGCCGGGGCAATGGACGGTGCAGTCCGCGCCGGACATCGCGCGGCAATGGAAGCGCTCCAGGCGTTACTTCAACCTCGGAGGAACGCCTGATGAAGCGGATTATGATGGTTGGAGCCATCGTCGTGAGCGCAGCGTTGGCCGGATCAATTGCGATGTATGGACCGGAACTGTGGGCGGGCTATCGTTTCATGCAGGCCGTGGATCAGCACGACGCTGCATACCAGGCCAATGGCGGTGCGTGGCCACAGTTACAGGACACCTGCGCGCTTTGCCATGGCGCTAACGGTCAACCGCGCGACGCTCAATACGCAGCGCTTGCAGGGCAGACCGCAGCGTACATCGAAAACCAGTTGCACGCGTTTGCCGAAGGACGTCGCCACAGCGCACAGATGGAGCCACTGGCGGCCAATCTGACGGACGAGCAGATCAAACGTCTGGCCGCCTATTTTTCCGAACAGAAACCTGGTGTGACTGAAGTCCCGACGAAGGATGATGCGCTGGACCAGCGCGGTCAGCGTGTGGTCGCCGCCAACGGGTGTGCAGCCTGCCACGGCGAAAAACTCTCTGGCGGCCCCCTGGCTCCGCGTATCGCCGGACAAGGGCAGCTTTATCTGAGCGATCAATTGAGCGCTTTCAAGTGTGGCCAACGCACCGATCCGACGCAGGCCATGAATGCCATGGCGGGCACCCTGTCCGATGAAGACATCAAGGCCGTGGCGCATTATCTGGCCAAGCTGAACCCTTGATCCTGCACGGGCAAGGATGCCCCCCGTCCTCCTCTGCATCACGCAAAAAAGCCGCCAGAACGGCGGCTTCGAACACTTCAACTACCCCTCAGCGCGTTTGCAGAGCTGCCATTGCGCCCTTCGCGCGCTCCAGCGCGCAATACGCGTAATACAGGTGCACCAGCAGATAAGCCCAGGTCGTCAGTGCAAGCACGTAGAAGTTCAGCAGTACATTGCTATCGTCGCCGGGGATCTTGTAGAAGTCGTAGATGCACGCAATGGTCAGTGAGGCGAGCATGCCAAACATCACTCCGATCGCGTGCAGTGACTCTCCAACGGTTGCCAGGCGTACTGCGAAATACACCAGGTAGACCGAAAATATCATCCACATCAGCACGTAGAAATACGGTAGGAGCGGGACCAGAACCTTGGCCGAGATCAACGCGAGTGTGCCCAGCAGAGCGCCGGCAAACATCATGAGTTCCTTGCCCACAGACGGCTTGTAGGCATGCGTCACCGCCATCAGCCCGAGCGCGGTAATCAGCGGAATCCCAAAGGCTCTGGAGAACGCGTCGCAAAAGTATGAAATCAGGTACGCATGCTCCGATCCCGTCAGGAAAAAAACCAGGAAGTTTGTTGCGGAAAAGGCAACCACAAACCACTCCAGAGCCAGTAGCAGGTTTCTTTTCTTCAGAAACCTGATGCCGAAGGTCAGCCCATTGGCAAGCAGCAAGAAACAGGCAAGGCACAGCACAATATTTCTCGGTTCCATAACGATAGCCTCGGTACAGCTGACAGATAATTTGATGGATTAGCGGGGTTGAGGAACGAGTGCGGCCAGATAAGCCGCAATCGCTTGGCGCTCCTGCGCTGACAGCGCTGCGGCCATGGCTTGCATGGCACCACTGGGCTCAATGCGCTCGGCGCTGGCAAAAGCGTTGAGCTGGGCCAAAAGGTAGTCCTGCCCTTGTGCAGCCAGGCGTGGGAAGGCGTCTTGGCCCATCAGTTGGGCACCATGGCAGGCGGTGCAGCCTCGGGTTTGCACCAGTTGTTTGCCCTGATCCCTCAGCCCCTCGTCAGGACTGACAGCCGCATGGGCAACGACCGATTGCCGGGCATAAAAATTCGCCAGTAGATCAATATCATCCGGGCTGAGGGTCATCGCCAACGGCCCCATGTTGGGCGCAAGCCGTTGTCCGCTCGCAAAATTGCGCAACTGGGCAGACAGATACGCGGCGGGTTGCCCGGCCAGGCTCGGATACCTCGAGTTCATCGAGTTACCGTGGCTGCCATGGCAACCGGTGCAGGCATCGGTCAGATGGGGCCAGTTTCCGCGTTCGGCCTGGTAGGCCTCAGTGGAGGTGGTGATGTAACTCTGCAGCCGATACAGATCGAGCAGATCGCGGCCAAAAATCGCCAATAGCACCGCAATGACCACGATGACGCCAAGCGCTATGATTTTTTTCATTGCCGCCTCCTACACCCTACGTAATGCGTTGAGCACCTGTAAGGCGCTGTGGCGTCCGGCGCGCACGGCACCGTCCATGTAACCTGCCCAGATGTCAGCGGTTTCGGTGCCCGACCAGAACAGATTGCCGCAGGGCGGACGCAGTGCCTCGCCATGTGTCGACCAGAAACCGGGGGGAATCGGCGACACGCACGTAATGGTCCACGGGTCGGCATGCGCCCAGTCATGATCGTGATAGGAAACCGGCTCGAGCGCTGCGTCCCCCAGGGCACGTGCATAGATTTCGGTCTGCATACGCTTCGCGGCCTCTAGGTCGGTGGGGGCTGCGGCATTCAAAATGAACGCATTGATCACACCGATTTCGCCGTTTGGCGGCGAGTTGTCGTATGCCCAGATGACCGGCCCACCGACCTGAATGATATGGCCGTTCAAGCCTTTGTCGCGCCAGAAAGGCCGCGGGTAGACCATTGTGGTCTTGCGTGCCGGCGAGTGCGCCGGCCAGGCTCGCTGCAGGGCGGCGCGGGTTTCGGGCAGCGGTGGATCGTACTGCAGGCGTTGGCACAGTGCTGGATGAATCGCCATGATCACGCGCCGGGCGCGGATCTCGCCCTGATCCGTTTGCAGTCTGACGATGTCGCCGTTCCAGTCAGCAATTTTGCGCACCGGGCACGACAAGCGAACCTTGTCACCCAGCAATTGCGCCATTTTGCTGCTGAGAACCTGTGAACCGCCGACGACCCGCGTCCCTTGCGCGCTGTCCTTGATCGAGTCGAGCCGCATGTATTCGCTGCCGGCCGAATTGATCATCGACAGAAAATGCAGAAAGCCCATCTTCGCTGGTGTGACGCCGCAGGTCAGGAGAAAGCTGGCATTCCACCCTGCGCGGTCTTCCGGTTTGATGTTTTGCTGAGCCAGCCAGTCGCCTGCCGAGAGCTTGTCCAGTTCGGCCAGTCGGGGGGATTTCCATGGCGCGCCGCACGGCACATCACGCGACAGCTCGCTGAGTTTTGCCGAGACGCTTTCGTCGGTACCGAAGGTGCCTTTCAAATCGACGGCGACACGTCCATCGCCACCGAGGATCACGGTTTCCCCCTCATAGAAACTGGGAAAGGTGCCGACCTCAAGCTCACGGGCCAGGTCCGCTACGGCGGTTTGTCCGGGGCCGATCCACTGGCCTCCGGCCTCGGAGATATAGCCGGAACCCAAGTCATGATTGAGCGTGCGGCCACCGACACGATCACGCGCTTCAAGCACCAGCAGCGACTCGCAACCCGCCAGATGCAGATCACGAGCGGCGGTCAAACCAGCCAGGCCGGCACCGATGATCACCACATCAAACACATCGTCCGGGTTGTCTTTGAGCAGCGCATCGGCGGCAGTGGCCAGGCCAATGTTCAAACCGATCGATCCCACGGCGGCAGTGGCACCGGCCAGTTTAAGTAGTTGCCTGCGCTTCAAATCAGGAGGGGCGTCAGTGCTCATGTTCGTTGCCTCACATCACGTTATTGTTGAATTGAACGCCCGTGGCCGAGCGTGGGTGCGGCAGTAAAAAAGGGGTGACGAAAACGCAAACATTCGTTTGTCTTTCTCCAGGCGAACGCCTACCGGCCCCAGGACTTCAAGGTCAGCGTCATCATGCAAACTCAGCGTGTTGGTTCTATAAGCCTCAGCCGTCAGGCATGAGGGCGCGCAACTTTGCGGTTGGTGTATTCGTCCAGCAGATGTGCCCCTCCCAGCGCCACATTCACGGCGCACCACTGCAGCGGTTCGGGCAGGGTTTTCGGGGTTTTATGCCGCAACGCGGCGAGCAGCGTATGCTCGATACCGCCGATTCTTTCCGCCAGCAGGTGACCGATCAGCGACTGCGATGCGACGCCGTGTCCGGAGCAACCCGCGGTATAGAGAATGTTGTGGTGCGACCCGGTTTCGCCCACCACCGGCAACGCGTCGTAGGCCATGCTGACGTAACCACTCCAGCACGCTTGAATGCCGACACCGCGTAACGTCGGGAAACGCACGCCAAGGTTGTCTTGCAACGCGCGGTAGGTCACCTCATCGGGAATGTTCGGGGTTTTCGAGCCGTAGGCATAACCCAGCCGTTTAGTGGTCATCAGCAGCGTATTGCGTGCGGTCAGGCGATGGCTTTCCATCACCAGGTGCGGCGTGGTTAACCCTTCCCGCCCTGCCCAGCCCAGCGATGCCAACTGCTGTGGTGTCAATGGCTCGGTTTCGACCGCCGACACTCGAAATGGAACGACTTTGTCGCGCAGAAGACCGAGTTGCGGCGTATAGGCATTGGTGGCCAGCACCACTATCGGCGCGCTCGCCTGCCCGCGTGGCGTCCGGCAGGTGATCGTCGACCCGTCGGAGTACGACTCAAGCTTGGTGTTTTCATACAGCCTCACTCCCGCCTGAAGTGCAGCGCGGCGCAGGCCCATCACATATTTGCCAGGGTCCAGCGTACCGCCGTGGCGTTGCAGGCAGCCAAACAGAAAGGCCGGTGGAATGCCCCGCGCGCGCATTTGTGCCTGATCCAGAAACTCGGTTTGCGAACCCAATTCGTGGCCCACGGCCATGCTTTTGCGCAGCCTTTTCTCCTGCGACGGATGGATGCCCGCCCTGATGATGCCCGATGCGTTGTAGTCGCAGTCGATCTCCAATTCGCGTAAGCGACCTTCGACGTAGGCGACAGCTTCGTCATAGAATTTGACGATTTTTTGCGCTTTTTCCTTGCCAACACGTTTCAAGAATAACTCGAACTCAATGCCGACGCTGCCGCCCAGATAGCCGGCATTCCGCCCGCTGGCGCCGAAACCGGCAAACGCCTGCTCCAGCACCACAACCTTGGCCCCCAACGCCGTCAGTTCCAGGGCGGTGGACAGCCCGGCGAAACCGCCACCGATCACGATGACGTCCGCGCTGACATCGCCCTCAAGCTCGGGTTGCAGATCAGCCGGAGTTTCGACCCAGCCACCCAGCCGACGGAAATGCCCGCCGGCGAAGTGGCTTTCCAGCTCTCGTGATTGGTAGGTCATGGACATGTGATGTGCTCCTATCGACTCAGGATGTGAATAGCGACGGCTGCTTCCTCTACACCTTGCAGACCGCCACCGTTTTCCTGGATGGCATGCCGCGCACCGGGTACCTGGCGTGCACCGGCCTCCCCGCGCAACTGGGTGGTCAGCTCGTACAACTGACCGATCCCTGTCGCACCCAGCGGATGGCCCTTGGATTCCAGGCCGCCAGAGGGATTGATCGGCAGGCGACCACCCAGGGTGAAATCGCCGCGTTCGGCACACACCCCACCCTCCCCCAGCGGCGCAAGCCCGAGGTTTTCCGCCTGGATGATTTCGCCCATGGCCGAGGCGTCGTGCACTTCGGCCACGTGCATGTCCTGCGGGCCAAGGCCGGCGATTTCGTAGGCTTCACGCGCTGCCAACAGGCTGACGTGCTTGTGCGGCTCGTCGAGCCCACGCAGGGTGAAGCTGCGGATCACGCTGGCGGCGATCCGCACACAACGTTTCGGGTCGGCACCAATGCGTTTCAATCCCGCCTCGGTACAGAGAATCGCGGCGGCCGCGCCGTCGGATAACGGCGCACACATCGGCAGCGTGATCGGATAAGTGATCGGCGGCGCGGCGAGCACTTCTTCAATGGTGAAGGTCTTGCGAAATTGCGAATACGGGTTGTGCACCGAGTGTTGATGATTCTTGGCGCACACCGCTGCAATCTGTCGCTGAGTGGTGCCGTAGGTCTTCATGTGCCAGCGACACATGGCGGCATAGATGGCCATGAACTTGCTGTATGGACGATCGGATTCCGAGCCCGGCGGCACCACGATGCCCTCGCCCATTTTCACCAGCGTCGCGTAGTTTTCCTCGGCGGTGGAAACGTCCCAGCCGGTTTCGAACAGGGCCAGCGCCCGCGCCTTGTCCGGCACGTTCATTTTCTCCGCGCCCAACGCCAGGGCTACGTCGGTAGCCCCCGAGCGCAAGCTCTGCACTGCCAGATGAACCGCGGTACTGCCCGAGGCGCAGGCGTTTTCGACGTTGTACACCGGCACCCCTTCGAGGCCGATCTTGCTGCACAGCACCTGCCCGGGAATCGACAGTTGCCCTTGCAGATGACCGTTGGTGATCCCGGCGTAGAACACCGCACCGATATCGGCGCGCAGGGCACCGGAATCGGCGAGTGCGCCTTGCAAGGCCTCCAGCGCCAGATCCTGAAGGCTTCGGTCCAAGTGGCGACCGAACTCGGTCATGGCAATGCCGGCGATGTAAATAGGTTCCATCAGATCATTTCCCTCAGATACGCCGCTCAACGTTTTGCCAGTAATGGGCACGCAGATCTTTTTTCAGTACTTTGCCGACCGGGCTGCGTGGCAATGCATCAATGAAATCCACGGTTTTCGGCGACTTGACCGAACCGAGCCGGGTCTTGCACAGCTCGATCAACTCCTCAGCAGTGACGGTATGCCCGGCGCTCAACTCGACCACGGCCTTCACGCCCTCGCCCCATTGCTCATCTGGCACACCGATGACGGCGCAGTCCTGCACCGCCGGATGACTCCACAGCACTTGCTCGACTTCACTGGGATAAACGTTAAATCCGCCGGAGATGATCATGTCTTTCTTGCGGTCGGTAATGTGCAGGTAGCCGTGCACATCGAAATGGCCGATGTCGCCGGTGTGCAGCCAGCCATCGACGATGGTTTCTGCGGTTTTCTGCGGATCCTTGTAGTAGCCCTTCATCACCAGATCGCCGCGCACACAGATTTCTCCGGTTTGGCCCTGGCCGAGAATGTCTCCGGCGTCGCTGAGAATTTCCACCCGAACCAGCGGATTAGGACGGCCTACCGATGACAAACGCTCGTCCGTTGCAAGACGTCCACCGTGCAAATGTTCGGCGGGCGGCAGGTTGGAAATCGAGGCCGGCGCTTCCGTCTGACCGTAACCGCCGGCCATTACCGGGCCAAAGGTCTCGATGGCTTGCTTGAGCTTGTCCACCGACATCGGTGCCGCGCCGTACAGGAAATACTTCAACGAGCTGAAATCGACCTTCTGCGCCAGATCCGGAACATCCAGCAGTCGATAGATAACCGTCGGCGGTAGAAAGGTCTCGGTGACCTTGTATTTCGGAATCATTGCCAGCATCAGTGCAGGATCCGGCTTAGTAATGATCACCACGGTGCCTCCGCGCGAGGTGCACGGCAGGGACAGCGTGCCGGCGGTATGCGTCATCGGCGCCGCCGCCAGGTTGACCGGCGGATGCTCATCGGCATATGGGAAATTGATCATAAAGTGCGCGCAGAACGTTTGGATGCTGCGATGAGTGTTCATCACCCCTTTCGGCAGCCCCGTGGTGCCGCCGGTTGGCGAGAGCGCCACGACATCATCGAGTTGATACTCGACCTTCGGTGCCGTGGCCGGCTGATCCGCGATCCAGGACTTGAGCGACGGCGCCCCGGGCAAGTGCTCGTCGATGCAGATCCACAACCGGATTTTCGGCAGGCTCGAACGCAACGCGTCGACGATCGGCGCGAACTCTCGTTGAAAAAACAGCACCTCGCAGTCGAAGGCATCGAGCACGTGACGGTTCTCTTCGGCGCTGTTGCGTGCGCCGATGGGAATCCAGCACAGGTTGGCGCGCCAGAGCCCCAGGGTGCAGGTCCAGGCCACCGCATCGTTGGCCGACCAGACTGCGCCCTTGGTGCCGCCGGGCAGGTCGGCGGCTAACAGCGCGTTGGCGATCCGGCTAGACAGGTTGCGGACTTCGGTGAAGGTGAACACCCGATCGTCCTGGATGTACGCCGCGCCGTGCGGATTGATCCGCCAGCCACGGTCGAAGAAATCAATAATCGCCATGTTATTCACTTCACAGTTGAGTAACGGTTGCGCGGGCCAGGCCACGCTGCTCGAGGAAGCCCAGCAGATAGCGATGACCGAAGGCTTTCGAGGCCGAGGCGAAACCGGTTCTGGCGGTGTCGTTATTCAACAGTTTGACCACGACTGCGGCGTGCAAGGCCCCGGTGGCGATGTAAGGCGTGATGCCATGCACGGTGGCACGCACGGCCGTCAGTTGACCACGACCGATTGCGAAGTCAACGGTGCGTTGCAGAGTGCTGCGTTCACGCGGTGGCATGCTCGGGGTGGTCGATTGCACGAGGCTCTGGATCACCGCGTCCTGCTGTTCTTTGGGCAGGTGCTTGTATTCGGCTTCCCACTTCTCACCCAGGCCGTGGACCATTTTCATCACCGGGTTGTCGTAGAAGCCGACACAGGACATGCAACTGCGTACCCGGCCATCCTCTTCGTAAAATACCGGTAGTGAAGTGCCGCCCCAAGGCAGGCAGAACACAGCTTCCAGCAGATCAGGACAAACCACGTTGAAGCTTGTGTTCGGCGCATAAGGCACCAGTTCCTTCTCCCACAGGTAGGCGCCGGGGTAACGGACGCCCTCGAAAATGGTCGCCGTTGAACCGACAGTCACCCCAGCGGCACCGGTGCGTGGGCCGCGGGTCAGTGTCGCGGTTTCCAGCGAATCGACGCCCGGTGTTTCCAGGGCCAATTCGGCGGCGATCTCGGCGTAGGTGTACATGTACGCCAGCGATGGCGACAGCAGCAGCCCGGCCTGGCGATACAGCTCGCCGAACTGATCACGCAAGGCTCGAATGTGCGCCTGCTCTCCGGCTGGATCCAGATAATGGCAGCCAGCTTTCAAGGCCGCTTCTACGGCAGTCAGGCCAAAATTGATGAACGGGCCGACCGTGTTGCACACCACGCGCGCACCTTTGAAAACCGAGACCAGCGCGTCGACCTCGTGGGCGCATTCAATGATTTCGTAAGTGGCCGACTCCAGGCCGACGACGCGTTGTGCCATCATTTCCTGAGCACGGGCGGCGTTGCGAGCGACGGCGGTGAACGGGATGTGCTGGTCGATCAACCAGTCCATGATCAGCATGCCGGTGTAACCACTGGCGCCATAGACAACGACAGGATATTTGGCCATCGGGATTTACCTCATTTGTTATTGTTGGATGAGTGATGTCGGGTGCATTCAGAATCAGTTGTTAGCCCAGCCTTCGGCGTACAGCTGCTGGGCGAGCAGCCCCAGGCGCATGGTCAGGACCCGGTTTTCGCCGTCCTCGATCAATGACGACTGGGTGTCACGCAAGAGTTTTTCGATCGAGTATTCACGGGTGGTGCCATTGCCACCGAACAGGCGGAAAGCTTCCTGCACAACGGCCATCGCCTCTTCGGTCACCGTGACTTTGGCGGAGGCGGTGGCGTACGGATGGGTTTGCGGCGACAGGCGCGCGAAGCTCAGCGAACGTCGGGCGACCGCACGGGCCGTTTCGACCCGACGCAACATGTCACCCAGGCGCAGACGGGTCATCTGGTGGTCGATCAATGGGTGCCCGCCCTGGCGGCGCTCATGGCAGTACTGCAGGGCCATTTCGAAGGCGGCTCGTGCGACACCGGTAAACACCTGGCCCATGTGGGTGCCAGCGAACGACCAGGAAGAACTGACGGCGCCGTAGTAGTTGTCGCGCTCGGCGATAGCAAAGCGCCGAGGCACTCGTACGCTGTCGAAGTAGATTTCGCCTTGAGGCAAGGATCGCTGCCCGATTTTGTCCAGCGGCTTGCCTTTGGACACGCCCTTCAGATCAAGCGGAATAATCAGCGCAATCCCGTGCGGCCGGCCGTTCTCATCGTAAAAACCGTCACCGTAATCGGCGCAGATCAAGCCCAGTGCCACTTGGGCAATGACGCCGTTGGAGACCCACGCCGAGCTCTGGCCGTTGAGGATGACTTCATCGCCAACCACTTTGGCGGTCAGGTTGCCGATATTGCCGAGCTTGCCCGCTGGCCAGTCTCGCGCCATGTCGAAGATCTGGTTGTCGCTGCCACGGTCGGGTTGGGTGGCCATCCAGCAGCCGATCCGGCCCTGGCAGAGTTCGACCAGTTCGGCATTGCCGGCGGCAACGGCCATTTGCAGAGGGAAACCGGCGCAGCCCAAAGAGATCGCCAGCCCGGCGTCGCCCCAGCCGAGTTCTTCACCGATCAGCGATTCGATTCGCACCGCCATGTCCGGCGGCAACTGTGCCAACAGCGCCGGGTCGAGGCCGAGCTTGGCGAACTCGGCAAACAGCGAGTAGTAAGGCGAGCCAGGGGCAACCACCTCTTCGGCGGTCATGCGGTCCAGCTCGCGACCCAATGGTCGCAACACTTCTTTGGCGAAGCGGTGCACGGAGGCCTGAATCGCAGCCTCCTCTTCCGTCAGCGGGGTTTCGAAACCGGTGAGTCCAGCGGCTGGCAGGGTGAGTGTCGACTTGAGCGAGATCATCAAAGTACCTCCATCGAGAGTGGCAGCCGCTGCGCTTGCAGCGTGCTGCGTCTTGTTATTTGCCATCGACTCTAACAAGCAAAATTAATTAACGCAACATTCGTTATGTTTATTATTTTGCACCTATAGAAACTCATTCAGGCATGGAAATTCGGCCGGAAATCAGCAGTTCGTTTGAGAAAAAATCGCGCCGACGTGTCGGGAAACGAGCATGGCGTTCGACTCCCGACATACCGCCGGTATCAGTGCCGAGAAACGACGCCTCTACGGGAAAAGACGATCGGCGAGCCATCCCCGTTCAGCAGTGTCGCCGTGAGCGAAACCCCGTCGCCGCTGGGTTGTTCATGGAAACTTTGGCCACCGTCGTCGCTGCGCACGATCAAACCGTCCAGACCTACGGCGATGACTGTTTGCCCGGAAACATCGATGGCGGTGACCGAGCTCTTGCTTTGCAGCGACACGCGCTGCCAACGTGCGCCGTCGGCGGAGCCGTGCAGCAACGTGCCGCGTTGCCCGCCCACCAGCAGCGAGCCGTCGCCCAGCACCGCCCCCGTCCACAGCGTGCCGCTGTAACCGGTATCCACATAGCGCCAGTGCTTGCCCTGATCGTCTGAGCGCAATAACTGGCCGCGTTCGGCGGTGGCGTACAAGCACCCTTCCCCATCGGCAAACAGCCCCATTAGGTTTAGGTCGGCCCGCTTCGAACCCGGCGGAGCTTCGAGTCGCTGCTCGGTCCAGTGCTTGCCGCCGTCATCGGTGGTCAGCACCAGCGACCACAGCCCCACCGCCACCCCTTGCTGCGGATTGAAAAAGTGCACGGCAAACAGTGGCCGATCTTCTGCACTGGAAAGGCGCTGCACCTGCCAGGTATCGCCGCCGTCAGTAGTGGCCAGAATCGCCCCCCAGTGACCAACGGCCCAACCCTGACGGGCATCGACGAAGGACACCTCCGTCAGAGGGGTGGCCAACGGCACGGATGTCGCTTGACGGAAATGCCCACCGTGATCATCCGACAACAGCACCACGCCGTGATCGCCGACGGCAACGGTTCGCTCCCCGGCCCGGGCAACGCTCAACAGCGTCGCGGCATTGGCGCTGGCCGTTTGTGTAGCCGGTACAGCCGACAAGGACGAAGCCTGCAATAACGCCGGCAACATCAGAACCAGTAAAGGCATCAGGTTTCGCATGGCTGTCTCCTCAATGCACCAGTGAGCCGATCAGGCGCACTGGGCGCCGTCGCGGGAATGTCCGCTCCAGCCATACTGCGAAGGCTGGGAGAACGGTCATAGCCATGATCATGTTGACCAGAAACATGAAGGCCAACAGCTTGCCCATGTCTGCCTGAAACTTCAGGTCGGAAAACGCCCAGGTGGCGACGCCCGCCGCCAGGGTGATCGCAGTAAAAATCGTGGCGACGCCGACCTCCAGCAATGCATGCTCCACGGCTTTGGTGATCGGTTGCCCGAGCGCCTGATGCAGCTGCAAACGGTTATAGATGTAGAACGCGTAATCCACGCCGATGCCGACCGCCAGCACCATGACCGGTAAGGTGGCGATGGTCAGGCCGATCTGCAGCTCCTTCATGAACCAGTAGCCGATGAAGGTCCCCAGAGTCAGCGGCAGGCAGCAGACCAGCACTGCGCGCCAATCGCGGTAGACGACAAACACCAGCAGCGCGATAGCGCCGTAGACGTAAAGCATCATCGGCAACTCGCTGCGTTCCACTTCTTCGTTGATCGCCGCGATCACGCCGGCGTTACCGGACGCCAGACGTACACTCACCCCGGGCTGAGTGAACTGGCTGCGGAAAGCCTTGGCCGCGGTGATCACCCGGTGAATGGTGGTTGCCTTGTGATCGGCGAGAAACAAATGCACCGCGGTCATACTGCAATCAGGCCGCATCATGCCGGGCACGCGAGCCACCTCGGCGGCCATCGACGAGTAGTTGGTCGGGTCGATGGGCACCGCGTTCATTTTCGGGTTGCCCTCGTTATAGCCCTCGTTGAACTGGCGCAGGCTGTTGGAAAACGAGGTCACCGAGACCACACCAGGCACACCTTGCATGGCCCAGACAAAACGGTCCTGATATTGGCCGAGAGCGACGTTCTCGCAGTCGTTCGCACCGCCATCGACCTTGACCTCGAAGACCACACTGAGCCAGTCCAGACCAATGTCGTAATTGCTGGCGATCGACAGCGCATCCCGATTGAAGCGCGCATCCTCGCGCAGTTCCGGGGCTCCGGCCTGTAAAGAACCGACGACTCGATCATGGCTTTGCCACGCCGCCGTGACAAAGATCAGCACGGCCATACCCAGCACCCAGCGCACGTTGTGCCATTCGCTCAAACGGGCGAGACCGTGTAACCAACGGACACGGCGCTGGCGAGAAACTTCCTCGGCTGCGGCGTAACCGTCATGCACCCTGAGCATCGAGGCCAGCACGGGCAGCATCACCAGATTGGTGACGATCTTGAACGCCACCCCGAGTGAAGCGGTGATTGCCAGTTCCCGCACCATGGGTATCGGGATCAACAGCAACGTCACGAACGATACGAATGCGGTGACCAACGCCAGTGTGCCGGGAATCAGCAACCCACTGAAACTGGCACGCGCCGCGCCCTCCACCGACTTGCCGCAGGCGATCTCGCGAATGATGAAGTTGATCTGCTGCACGCCATGGGATACCCCTATGGCAAACACCAGAAACGGTACCAGCACCGCCAACGGATCGAGGCCATAGCCGAGCAGACGCAAAGCGCCGAACTGCCAGATCAGCGAAACCAACGAGCAACCCACCGCCAGCAAGGTGAAACGCAGCGAATGGCAGTACCAGAACACCGCAGCCGCTGTCAGCAACAAGGCCAGCAGACAGAACTCGAAAACCGCCGAAGCGCCCACGGCAATGTCCCCGATCTGCTTGGCGAAGCCGATGATCTGGATCTCGAAATCCATGTCCTCGAACTGACCGCGAATCTGCTGCTCCAGGACCTGGTTGTAAGCCACATAGTCCAGGCGCAGGCCGTTAGTATCGAACTCGTTGAGGTCGACCGTGATCATCGCGCTGCTTTGGTCGCGAGCCACCAGCGTTCCGATAAAACCACCCTGCGCCGTCGAGTTGGCGATCATGGCTATGCTCGTATCATCGAGACTTTCCGGCGTTACCGTCCCTGGTACCAGCGGGTCGGCACGAAAGCCCTCTTCGGTGATTTCATTGACGAACGCGTTGGGCGTCCACAACGAACGCACGCTGCTGCGCGACACGTTGGGCAGAAAGATCAGCGCCTGGGTGACGTCATACAGACGCTTGAGCCCTGCCTGGCTCCAGATCGTCCCTTGGCGAGCCTTGACCACCACAGTCAACCGATTCGCGCCGAGCAAGTCATTGCGATAGGTCTCAAAGGTCTCGATGTATTCATGGCCGATGGGCAACTGCTTTTCAAACCCGGCTTCCATGCGCAACTGCACGGCAAACCAAGCCATGCCCAAGGTGAACAGCGCCAGGCTCGCCAACGTCAGCATGCGATGCGAGAACAGCCATTGTTCGATGCGCGGTAACACGCCGCGCGAAGTGCTTTGCTTAAGGTTCAGGGAACTGTTCACGGCGCGCCTCACAGGGTTCGGGAAACCACAAGGCCAACGTAATCGCGATCACGCAGCAGTTGATCGTAAGGGGTCTTGCCGCCCATGAACTTTGCGTAGTTGGCCGAGATTTGCCAGCTCGCCGGATTGCGCACGAAGTTGAGGTAGAGGTTCATGCTGCTGGCGTCTTCGGTGAAGGTGGCCGACAGGTTCGGGGTGCGTCCGTTGATCGAGCGCGAGTAGAACACTCCCGGCGTGACCTGCCAGCCAGGAACGAGCGTGTTGTCATAGGTCAGGCTCAAATCGAGGCTGATGCCAGAGGAGGTTTTGTTACCCTTGGCGCTCGGCGCGATGGCCGGGTCCAGTTGCCAGGTATTAAGGCCGGCGGCGATGGGTTCCCCGGCGTAGTCGTTATGCAGACCGGGGTATTTCACGACCACCAGTTCGCTCAACAAGGTACCGGTGCTGGCACCGGTGAATTCGAGCAAGGTCGGCGAGTTGGACGGCGTCATGCTGTAGATGCCGGTCAGGTGCCATTGCAGTTTCTTTGCGTCTTTCCAGCATTTGCCACCGTTGGCGGCGCAAGCGTCGATGACCGGGTTGAGCGGTACCGCATCCTTGGGACGATAGGACAACTCGGTGCCCAGTGCCCAGTCGCCGACCGGCATATTGGCGCTGATGCCGTACATCATGCGGTCTTCCGGATATTCCCAGGTCGGCGCCGCGGCGAAGGTTTGCGGATCCACCTGCACGCTCAGTGACGGCAGTTTGTCGTGATAACGCATCACGTACAGACCCAGGTTGAGATCGGTGTTGTCAGGCTGCCAGCGCAGTGACACGCCCCATTGGCCGCTGTTGCGCGCCTCTTTTTCATCGTACCCGTAGGTACCCCTGCCCTCACCCAGCGCGTGGGTGGTGGACCAATAGCTCCCTACCGGGGGCAATTCACTTTTGTTCCAATTGAACTGCCAATACGCCTCGATATTCACCCCGGCACCAAGCCCCGACGCCAGGCTCAACATCGGGGCCGGCAGCAAGGCTTCCTTGAGCTGGGTACCGGGACGCGACAATGCCATGACATCGTAAGCGTTGGTGTTGTTGATGCCGCCAGCAGCGAACAGACTCTCGCCCCAGTTGATCACCTGATTACCCAGGCGAGCGCGAACACGTTGGTCACCGACATCGAAACTCTTGCTCACCCACAGATCCAGCAGACGCGCCTTGAACTCCAGATCGTCTCGGGCGCCACTGGTGAGGCCGTCGCTACCGACACCTTCAGGCCGGTTAGCCGATAGCGCACCGCTGGTGTCGGTCGCGGCAAAGTCCCGAATCCAGCTACCGCGCGCCATGAACGTGTAGTCTTCGGGAAACTTCAGCACCAGTTCATGGATGCCTTTTATGTAGTTGGTGAACAGGTCGCCCCGGTCGTAGTTCAAGTCGCCCTGGTCACCAACACCTGCGCTGGGCGCCAGACAGCCGCTGGGTGGATTGTGCCCGCCGGGGCCGCTGGTGATAAGGTTGCAGCCGCGCGATTCGGTGCGCAGTCCCATGCCCACGGCGATGGTGGAGTCGAAAGAGCCGCGAATGTTTTCGGTTTCAAAGGTGAACGCCATGGCAAATGGGGTTGCACACGCGATGACAAGACCTGAGGTTCTACTGATTATTTTTTTCATGTCTGTTCCCGAAAGCCGCTATCAGCGTTCGCTGTTGGCGCGCAGGTTGTCGGAGGTGTAGAAGTCGCGTTTCAGGCGCGGATTGCTCGCCCCGTCGGTCAGCCAGCGATGGTCGTTCTTGCCGGTGCCAATGGAGGTCATGTCGTACAGGTAGCGACCATCAACCAGGTTGTATTGCGCCTGGGCTTCCATGTCGCAGGTGCCGGTCTCGTACACCGGGATCGTGTAACCCTCGCGGACCTTCCAGATTTGCCCCTGCTTGTCGTAGTCCACCGCCATCAGCGCGTTCCAGCTGTCTTCGTCGAGGTAGAACAGACGCTTCGGTGCCTGATGGCGCATGCCTTGGCGGACGGTCGCTTCGACCACCCACACGCGGTGCAGCTCATAGCGACGCGATTCGGGAGCGATGAAGTCGCGCTTGGCCACCTCCTCGATCTTCGCCGAGTTGTCGTAGGCCCCGAACGAGTTGTAGGGCACAAGCATTTCCTGCTTGCCCAGCAGCTTCCAGTCGAAGCGGTCCATGGGGCCGAAGAACACGTTGGATTCATCGATGGTGTATTGATTGTCCAGGCCGATTTGCGGTGCGTCGTAGGAATACGCCGGCATGCGCCGCACGCGGCGCTGGCCCGGGAAGTAATAGAACGTGGTGGCTTGCTCGCCGGCCTTGGTGGTGACCACCCCGGCTTGTCCGGCAAGCGCGGCGGGGTCGGTGTAGCTGAAGTAGGTGGCGACTTCCAGGCGATCGAATGACGAGAACAGCGCGCTGCCCTTCACGCCCCATGGTGTGTACATGAACCAGTCGGTGGAGGTGCGCAGCCAGTCTTCACTGCCCTTGCGTGGCGAAATTCCGGAAACGGTTTTCGACATATCGAAGCCAACGCCGCGATAGCGCATTTTCATGTTCCACATCACTTCGGCACCCGAGGCTGGAAATGGAAACGGAATGCCTGGAACATAGGCTTCCTGCAACGCCAGGCCGTCGCCGTCGAGCTTGGCGAAACCGACGTTCTTCTTCGTGTTCTGCGCGACGAAATCCGGCACGCCACAGCTGCGTCGTGTCGGGTACACGTCCATCCGGTAGCCGGGAATCTTCTTGAACATTTCTACCTGGCCCGGTGAAAGCTTGCTGGCGTATTTATCGACGTTGCCCGAGTCGATGCTGAACAGCGGCTTGTCATCCTTGAACGTCCATTGCTTGCCGCGCACTTGGCCATGGGTCCAACTGCCACCTTGAGGACCGGGTGCTGTCCACGCGGGAATCACCCCGTCGGCACTGGCCGCCGCCTCGCCTCCCAGCGGAGTCAGTTTGGTGCCGAGTAATGCTGGATCCTTATCTGCTGCCTGTGCCGTACAGAAAAACGCCGAGGCCGCGACGGCCGCGACGGCCGCGACGGCCGCGACCAGATGCCGGATTACGACGCCAATAGAAAAATTGTTATGGGGGCGCTCAATCACTGTGTTCATGGGAGGGATCCTCGTGGGCCTTGATCAGCAACGGGGTGGTCTTTACGGTGGCAACCCGTTGCCTGCGCTAACCTAATCAACTGACTTGATCAAATGACCAAGTCGAGTAATCAAAGCAAGCCCGGTGCCAAGATCCACAGAGCGGAAATTAGTCGTTTCTTATCAATCGATTGCGCGATCGCGGGGTATACAGCGCGATAAAACTGCCGGAGGATGTTTCCGTTTGTTTCGCCGAAACGCACCGATTCTGGAAATAACGAAACAGTTGTTACCATTATTGGTGCAGCCGTTTCATGTCCCCTTTCCATTCATGACGCCTGGTGATTTGTTGCTGTAGGATCCGCAAGCGTCGACATCGCCCTTGTCGTTATAGGGCGCCAGGAATAAAGGAGATTGCTGAACCATGGCCAGAATGGGCGCTGAATTACGCCGGCAGGATTTCGTCGAGGCAACGATCAGAGTGATCGCCGAGCATGGCGTAGCCAATGCCACGACCCGCCGTATTGCGGCGCAAGCCGGCTGTCCGTTAGCTTCGTTGCATTACGTGTTCCATACCAAGAACGACCTGTTTTATGCGGTCTACGAATCGCTGTTCAGCCTGCCACCGCAAGCGCTGGAACAGGTACCGGCCGGGGCCACTGCTGCGGCGACGGCAGCCGAAGTTCTGCGGCAATTGATCACTTGGTTCATCGATCATCCGGATGCGGCCAGGGCGCAGACCGAGTTGTTCTTCTGGGCAATGCGCAATGACCCGCAAATGGCCAGCAAGATTTACTCGGTGGCCATTGAAGCCACCGAGCAGGCGCTGCAGCGAGCCATGGGAACTGAGTTGAGCGAAGCGTTTTTAAAGGCGTCCAGCCGCTTGCTGATTCAACTGGTAGACGGGCTGACCATTGCCTGGTCGGCCCACGGTGATCTGGATCGATTGCGAGCCGAAACCGAGACTGCTTGCACTGCGCTGGCCTTGTTGGTGGCCAGTCACTGAGTCGATCCTTGCCCAGGCGCCGCATGGGGATCAGATCGCGCAGGCTTCTTACAATTCATGACATTCGAACGGTGCGCAACGCCGATCCCGTGATGAACAAAACTGTCTCAGATGAAGTCATTTGCTCTATTTCGGTGGTTTTCGTTGCAGTAATGAGCTTTTCCTGCACAATTCGGCGGATTGAAATTCGATTCGAGACCGACTGATGACCCTGACTCCTCAAGACGAACGACTTATCAAGGCGCTGGCCTTGGCCATCGTGGATCGCCCTCGGGCGACACTCAAGGAACTGGCTGAAGCGGCTGGCGTCAGCAAGGCTACGCTGCATCGCTTTTGCGGCACCCGTGACAACCTGGTGCAGATGATGGAAAACCACGGTGAGACGGTGCTGAACCAGATCACCACCACCACCGACCTGTTGCACGGCGAGCCGGTACAGGCCTTGCGCAGTTTGATCAACGAGCATCTCGCGCATCGGGAAATGCTGGTTTTCCTGCTCTTTCAGTACCGCCCCGACACGTTTGCGGTCAATGGTGAGGGCGACCGCTGGCAGACTTATGCTGACGCTCTGGATGCTTTTTTTCTGCGTGGCCAGCAACTGGGCGCGTTTCGTATCGATGTCACCGCCGCGGTTTTCACGGAGCTGTTCCTGACCATGATTTTCGGCATGGTTGATGCCGAGCGCCGTGGGCGCGCGGCCAGTGCCAACTCGGCCAATGTGCTGGAACAGATGTTCCTGCATGGCGCGGCCGGCGCAGCGAGTGCGTTGTAAGCCTTACTCGGTTTTCCTGGAAAAAAAAGCCCCGAGACCTTTCGGTCTGCGGGGCAAAGGCGGTTGGATGCGCCAACCAAAGGAGCTCTTGTCAGGCGTTATCTAACGGTTGTCGGCGTGGACCAACCTCCGCCCAGCGAACGGAACAGATCGACCAGAGCAATCTGGCGTTGCGTGCTAACCTCGATAAACGTTGTTTCATTGACGAAACTGGTGCGCTGCGCATCGAGATAACGCAGGTGGCTGTCGATACCGCCTTCATATCGGGCCTTGGCCAGACTCAGGGTTTCAGTGCTGGTATTGGCCAGCGCGCGGCGCGCGGCCTCCTCCCGGCGCAAGGTGTCGGTGGCAGCCAATGCATCGGCGACCTCGCGGAACGCCGTCTGAATCGTGCCTTCGTAGGCCGCCACAGCTGAATCCTTGCGGGCTTCGGCCAGACTCAGCCCGGCACTGTTGCGACCAGCATCGAACAACGGCAGCGAAAGGTTCGGTACGAAACTCCAGGAGCGCGAACCGCCGTCGAACAGACCGGACATCTGCGCGCTGGAAGTACCAAAGCTGCCGGTCAGGCTGATACGCGGAAAGAACGCCGCCCGTGCCGCGCCGATATCGGCATTGCGCGCTTGCAGTCGATGCTCGGCCGCAAGAATGTCCGGCCGGCGCTCGATCAGCGTCGACGTGGTGTCCGCAGCGATGTCTTGCACCAGCATCGGCTGCGTCGTCAGCCGCTCGGGAATCACCTTGCCCGCGTCCTTTGTGTCCAGCAGCAAAACCAGCGCGTTGAACGCCTGCTGCTTCTCGCGCAGATTGCGTTCCTGTTCGGCTCGCGCCTGTTCCACCAGCCCCAGAGCTTCCTGATAATCCAGCGCTGTCGCCGTGCCGCTGGAGCGGCGCTGACTGATCAGCGCGAACGAGTATTCGCGGCTGCTCAGGGTTTGTTGGGTCAACTCCAGCCGACGCTGGGCGCCGTCGTGAACCAGATAGGCCTGGCTGACTTCGGCGATCAGCGCGATCTGCGCGGCGCGGGCTGCTTCTTCGGTGGCAAGGTATTCCTGCAGCGCAGAGTCACTGAGGCTTTTTACCCGGCCAAACAGATCCAGCTCGTATTCGGGCAGCGACAGACCGACCTGATACTGGCTGGCCACCCCTGCCCGGCCGTCACTGGCCAGGTCCGACGGCAAGCGCTGGCGATTGCCGGACGCGCTTGCGTTCAGCCCCGGAACCCGATCGGCTCGCTGAATGCGGTACTGCGCCCGGGCCTGCTCGATGTCCAAAAGGGTCTGGCGCAACGAGCGGTTGTTAGCCAGCGCAACACCCACCAGACGGCGCAGGTCGGGATCGACGATGAACGACTGCCACGCCAACTGGTTGATCGGAGCGCCCTGTTTCAACGACTCGCCCGCCCAGTTGTCCGCAATCGGTGCGATGGGCCGCTCATAGGTCGGCGCCAACGAGCAACCGGCCAACAACATGGCGATCACCAGCGTAGAAAATCCTGAAATACGCATGTGTCACTCCTGAGCCAAAGCGGGTTGTTCAATGGGAGCCGGTTTACTGCGCAACATCGACAGCACCCACACAAAACAGATCGGTACAAACAACACACCCAGCAGTGTCGCGCTGAGCATGCCGCCGATCACCCCGGTACCGATTGCCCGCTGACTTGCAGCCCCTGCCCCGGTCGCCAGTGCTAGCGGCACCACGCCGAGAATGAAGGCCATGGAGGTCATCACGATTGGCCGGAAGCGCAGCCGTGCGGCCTCGATCGCGGCGTCACGCAGGCTGTAACCTTTCTCCCAGAGTTCCTTGGCGAACTCGACGATCAGAATCGCGTTCTTCGCCGCCAGACCGATGATGGTGATCAAACCGACCTTGAAGTACACGTCGTTAGGCATGCCGGCGACCATCACCGCGAGTACCGCACCGATGGCGCCGATCGGCACAATCAGCATCACGGTCAACGGAATCGCCCAGCTCTCGTACAGCGCCACCAGCAGCAGGAACACCACCAGAATGGCCAGCGCAAACAGTTGCGTGGCCTGACCACTGGAGACCTTCTCCTGGTAGGACAAACCGGTCCACTCGTAGCTGAAACCGGCCGGCAACTGCGCGGCGATACGCTCCATTTCTGCCATGGCTTCACCGGTGCTGTAGCCCGGCCCGGCATCACCGACGATGCGCACCGACGGATAACCGTTGTAGCGCACTACCTGCACCGGACCTTCCTCCCAATGCGTGGTGACGAAAGCGCTGAGCGGCACCAGATCGCCCGCGCTGTTGTGTACGTACAGTTTGAGCACGCTTTCCGGAGTCATCCGGTCGCCCTGCTCGGCCTGCACCACCACGCGCTGCTGGCGGCCGGCATTGGTGAAGTCGTTGATCACCTCCGAACCGAAAGCGGCAGACAACGCACTGCTGATCGATTCAAAACTCACCCCCAGGGTGCGCGCCTTGTCACGGTCGATCACTACGCGCAATTGCGGCGACTCCGCCAGACCTTCCATCATCGCATAGAGAATTTTCGGGTTGCCGTTGGCCTGACCAAGCACCTGATCACGAGCAGCGAGCAACGCTTCCCGACCCAGGCCGGCACGATCCTGCAGGCGTAGGGCGAAACCACCGGAGTTGCCCAGACCGTCAATCGGCGGCGGTGGCACGGCCATCACCGCACCGTCGTTGGCCACGGCAAATTGCTCGTTCAGCGCATTGACTTCTGCCATGGCCGATTGATCTTCGCCACGCTCCGACCAGTCCTTGAACACCGGGAATGCCAGCGCTGCGTTATCGCCCATCCCGGAGAAGCTGAAGCCGGACACCAGGAACGTCGACTGAACCGCGTCACGGGTAGCCAGGTAACGCTCCAGTTGTTCGCCAGTCGATTCGGTACGGGTACGGGTCGCGCCCGGCGGCAGCTGGACGTCGACGATCATGTAGCCCTGGTCCTCCACCGGCACAAACGATTCCGGCAGGCGCAGGTAGAAGTAACCGAGCATGGCGATAATGCCCAGGTACACCAACATCATCCGGCCGGAACGCGCCACCAGCCCGTTGTTCAGGACTGAATAGCGATCGGTGAGCTTGGCAAAGCCACGGTTGAAGGCGCCGAAGAAGCCGCGCTTTTCATGGTGCCCTTGTGGAATCGGCTTGAGCAGCGTGGCGCATAGCGCCGGGGTGAACGTCAGCGCGAGGAACCCGGAGAACAGAATCGACACCGCCAGCGATACCGAGAATTGCTGGTAGATCACACCGACCGAGCCGGACATGAATGCCAGCGGCATGAACACCGCCGAAAGCACCAGGGTGATACCGATGATCGCGCCCGATACCTGCCCCATCGCTTTCACCGTGGCGTCGACCGGCGACAAGCCCTCCTCGGCCATGATCCGTTCGACGTTCTCCACCACGACAATGGCGTCGTCCACCAGAATGCCGATGGCGAGCACCATGCCGAACATGGTCATCATGTTCACCGAGAAGCCCAGCACGTACATCATCAGCAGCGTGCCCAGCAGACACACCGGTACCACGATCGACGGAATCAAGGTGTAGCGGATGTTCTGGAGGAACAGGAACATCACTAGGAATACCAGGACCATCGCTTCGATCAGGGTATGAATAACCTTCTCGATCGCGACATCAACGAAACGCGAGGTGTCGTAAGGAACGGAATATTCCACGTCATCCGGGAAGTAGGCCGACAGTTCGGCCAGGCGCTGCTTGACCGCAGTTGCGGTCTGGATCGCGTTGGCGCCCGGCGACAACTGGATCGCCGCTGCCACGGCGGGTCTGCCATTCAGGCGCGAGTTGAAGTTGTAACTTTCCTGACCGATTTCCACGCGGGCGACGTCGCCCAGTTTAACCGTCGAACCGTCCTCGTTGGCACGCAGGACAATACGAGAGAATTCTTCCGGATTATCCAGCGTACCTTTCACCGCCAGGGTGGCGGTCAGTTCCTGCTGGCTGCTGGTCGGCGTACTGCCGAAGCTGCCAGCCGGCACTTGTACGTTCTGGCCACGGATGGCCGCGCTGACGTCGTCGATGGATAGCCCGTAGCCCACCAGTTTCTGCGGGTCGAGCCAGACGCGCATCGCCGCTTCAGAGGAGAAGAACTGCAGCTTGCCGACGCCCGGAACCCGGCGTAGCTCGTTGTTGATATTGCGCGCGGCGTAGTCGCCCAATGCGGTGGTGTCACTGTGCTGGGTGCCTTCCTTATAGTTCAGCGCATAGATCAGCAGGAAACCGGCACTGGTTTGCTCCACCTCCAGACCTTGGGTCAGCACGGCTTGCGGCATCCGCGCTTCGGCTTTTTTCAAGCGGTTTTGCACATCAACCTGAGCGAGCTGCGGATCTGTGCCCGGCTGGAACGTCACTGCAATTTCGGCGATACCGTTGGAGTTGTTGGTCGACTCGAAATACAGCAGGTTCTTCGCACCGTTGAGCGACTCTTCGATCACGCTGGTGACCGAGTCCACCAGCACCTTCGCGGAGGCGCCGGGATAGGTCGCCGTCACCTTGATCTGCGGCGGCGCGACGTTGGGGTACTGCGCTACCGGCAGCATCGGAATGACCAGCAGACCGGCCAGAGAAATGAACAGCGCTACCACCCAGGCGAAGTTCGGGCGTTTGATAAAAAACAGAGACATCGGAATATCCTCGCGGCGACGGCGCCCTTACTGGTGCGACTCAGGCGACTGAGCCTGGGCTTGGGGCTGGGCGGGTACGACCTTGGCACCTGGTTGCAGGCCGCTCAGTCCGCTGACAATCACCTGATCGCCAGCCTTCAGGCCTTCACTGATCTGCCAGCGCGAACCCTGCATGGAACCGGTCACCACATTGCGCGCTTCGGCGCGGCCGTCGGCGCCGACGACCATGACCTGCGCGCCGCCATCGCTGCCGCGCTGCACCGAGCGCTGGGGCACGAGAATGGCCTGTTTGTCGGTGCCTTGAGGCGTGCGCACGCGCACGAACATGCCCGGCAGCAACACGCCGTCGCTGTTGGCGAACTTGCCGCGTAATGACACCTGCCCGGTGCCGCGATCAACGGCGATATCGGTAAACATCAGTGCGCCCTGACGCTCAAAAGCGGTGCCGTCGACACGAATCGACAACGTCTTACTGTCATCAGCGGAGAGTTTTCCGCCCTTGAGCGATTCGCGCAGGCGCAGCGCGTCGGCGGCCGACTGAGTGAAATCGACATAGACCGGATCAAGCTGTTGAATCCGCGCCATCAACGTCGCGTCCCCCTGACCGACCAACGCACCTTCGGTTACCAGTGCACGGCCGACACGACCGGAAATCGGTGCAGTCACCGAAGCATAACCAAGGTTCAAGCGCGCGCTTTGCAGATCGGCCTGAGCCGAGCGCGTGGCCGCCTGGGCGCTGCGCAGGTCGGCCATGGCACTGTCGAAGTCTTGCTGGCTGACCGCCTCGACCTTCACCAACGGTTCATAGCGCTTGACCCGCGCCTGTGCCTCAAGTGCGACGGCCTGGGTGCGGGCCAATTCACCCTCTGCTCGCGACAAGGCCGCCTTTAGCGGCGCCGGGTCGATCTGGAACAGCAGGTCCCCGGCTTTGACATCCGCGCCCTCTTCAAAACGCTTTTGCATCACGATGCCTGGCACGCGCGCGCGCACCTCGGCGACTCGCATGGGCTCTACCCTGCCCGGCAAATCCGAAGTCAGAGCCAGAGGCTCCGTCTTTACTGCCAGCACCTCTACAGCACGCGCCACTTCGGCCACATCCGTTTGTTCATTCGACGGCCCACACCCGGCCAGCGCAATGGCCGCTGCCAGCGAGCCTGCCATCCCTATCGCACGCAAATTTCCCATCTCTCACCCAAGGCTTGATTGAACTTGGTGCGGATGCTACTTTGCAAACTCTAATGAGTCAACATTGTCTCATATGAGAATATTGTGATCCCTGTATAAACATCGCTAAAGGCGTGGTGATGACACCCAATTCCCATGATGAACAAATGCTCAAGTCGCTGACTATGGCGGTTGTCAATCGCCCCCGGGCGACAATGAAAGAGCTGGCGCAACTGGCGGGCATGAGTAAAGCGACCCTGCACCGCTACTGTGGGACACGGGAAAATCTAGGGCAGAGACTGGAGGAGTACGCCGAAAGTACGCTCAATCTGATTATCCGCAGCGCCGGTTTGCAGCATCTGCAGCCCTTGGACGCGCTGCGTCGATTGATCCGCGAGCACTTGGCTCATCGCGAATTGCTTGCCTTTCTTATGGCGCAATACCGCCCAGACTTCCTCGACTTCGAACGGGGTGACACACGCTGGCAGTTTTACCTGGCGGCGCTAGACGAGTTCTTCCTCAGAGGTCAGCAAAGAGGACTGTTTCGCATCGACATTACCGCAGCGATTTTTACCGAGCTGTTCATCACCCTGGTCTACGGCTTGGTGGATGCCGAACAGCGCGGGCGTGCAGCCAACGCCGAGTCGGCCCGAACGCTGGAGCAAATGTTCCTGCACGGAGCACTTTCTAGTGGCGAGTTCCGCGAGCACGCCTCTGTGCAGGAGCACGCTTCAGTCCTCAGAAATGCGTGAAGGCATCGCTGATGCTGGCAACCGGCGGGTGATTGGCATGATGAACAACATTGTGGTCAGCGGGCCGTGGCTGAACATACAGCGCACCCGAAATCAGCGCGACCACCAGCAAAGCGAACAGAAACCGACGCATCGTATACCTCCATCGTCCAGCCTTGGGCCGAACGCAGGTCTTTTGTTATTGGTCGTTCGAGTGTGGTCTCGGGGCAAGGGTGAAAGCTTTGCATATCGCGCCAGAGATTTTGCATATCGTGCCAATACTTCTCAGGCCAAAGGCAGTATTTCATTCGAGAGGCTCAGATGATGTCCACAGTGCGTGGTGTTGCTTTGCTTGGTTTCAAGGCGTTTGCTACCAGTCAGGGGATTGATCCGGTTTCGGCGCTGGCGGAGGTAGACCTGCCCGAAGATCCGCTGAACGCTCAAATATCCGGCGCTCAATTCAATGCGTTGGTCCAGTTATGTGCGTTACGGTCGAGCAATCCCTTGTTCGGCTTACAGTTAGGCTTGCACCAAGGCACGCAAAGTCTAGGCACTCTGCTGTACGCCATGCGTAACGCGGCCAATGTGGGCGAATCGCTGAATCTGCTGACACGCTATTTCCATATACACAGTGACGGCGCACTAGTGCGCCTTGAACGCCGAGGCGGCAGTGCCCTTCTTGTGTACGAAGTCATTGACGGTACGTTGGCCTCAGTACATCAGACAGTGGAACTGGCGATGGGAGTTGCCGCATGCTTGCTCCGCGAACTGCTAGGGTACGCCTGGAAACCGAGAGCTCTGATGTTGCGCCACAGCGCTCCGGCCAGCCGCATTGCCTATCGCACGCTGCTGGGTGTCCCTCCGCGCTTTGACAGCACCGTCAATGCCTGGGTTTTCGATGAGTCATTACTGGCGAGACCTCTCGGAGCTACAGACGTCAGGTGTCAACTATTAGCCCAGCAACAGATCGACGAGTTAGCGCGCGTAACACTGCAAGAATTACCGTCTTATGTGCAAAAAAGGCTACGCAATGAGCTTGCCAGTGGTCCGGTCACGCTTCGCGACATGGCCAAGTACATGATGATCAGCCCGCGCACCTTGCAACGTTATCTTCGGGCACAAAACACGCGATTTCAGGAGCTGCTGGACGAAACGCGCCAGACGATGGCCGCACGCTACCTCTGCGACTCATCGATCAGCCTGACACAGCTGGCAGGTATGTTGGGTTATGCCGACCTGAGCACCTTTTCCCGGGCTTTCACGCGCTGGAATGGCGTCAGCCCGCAGAAGTGGAAGCAGCGCATGCAACAAACTCTTGGGTAAAAAATGGCGTCCAATCCATTTATTCGTGCAATCAGTCTGACAGGGTTCGATCAATTTGCCCGGCGTCAGGGTCTGGACCCAAGCCGTATACTGCTACAGGCCCGTGTGCCTGCGATGTCGCTGCAGCGCCCGGAAGATATCCTCTCCTTCCAACAATATTGCAGCTTGTTGCAAATGTGCCGGCAGCGTTCGAATAACGCATTGTTCGGCCTGGAATTCGGGCTCCACCAAGGTGTCGACGTCTTCGGTGATATGTTTTTCCTGATCCACAACGCTCGAACCATCGGCGATGCATTGCTCGAACTGCGCGCGAATTTCGGGCTGTACAACGGCGCGGCACAGGTTGATTTGGAGGTTGTCGAAGGCGTCGCGTTGCTGAGTTATCGAACCGATGAGATGTCGATTGTCGGATTGCCTCAAGCAGAAGAACTGGCGTGTGGTGTCGGTTTAAAACTGATGCTCGCGTTGGCGGGGGATCAATGGCAACCTGAGGCGGTAATGCTTCGTCATCCGCCCCTTGCCGATGAGTGGGGCTATCGCCAGGCACTGGGTATTACACCAACGTTCTCAGCAGCACGTACTGGTCTGCTATTTGACGCATGCGTGCTGGCGCAACCACTGGATCGCTCCAGCGAAGCACTACATCAGATTCTTGCTACACATCTATCAGGTATAGAGCGCTTGTCGACAGACGTGATGCCTGGCTACGTCAGGCAATTGCTGCGTAACTTGTTGCCCAGCGGACGTGCAACGATCGACAAGGTGGCCGATTGCATGGCAGTCACCCCAAGAACCTTGCAGCGCCACTTGGCTCAAGAAAATACGTCTTTTCAGCAGTTGCTGGATGAGACTCGCCAACAACTGGCACGCAATTACCTGCTGGTTCCGACAGTCAGTCTTACACACGTGGCGCATCTGCTGGGTTACGCCGATGTCAGCACTTTTTCGCGGGCGTTTCATCGCTGGTTTGGTATGTCTGCGCTTGAGTGGTGCAGCCAGTCGGGGGTGAGCAGGCAGCCTTTATTGATTACGAGCCGGATGAAAGATCAGCTTTGAGCGGAGCGACCCAGCCCCTGCGTTTGCGGGGAAGACAAACCACGTCCAATGGCTCGTCTTGCGGCCCGCGCGCAGCTCGTCCATGACCCGACTGAACACCCGGCGCTGCGCCTCGACGAAACGGGACAGATTGAACGAATCCTGCATTATTCGCTCCTCCTACGATGAGCGCGTCGGTAATCTCAGTTCAGCGCACAGTCCGCCGCCTTCGCGGTTTCTCAAGGTCAGGGTGCCGCCGAGGGCTTGTGCCAGTTGCTGGGCGATAGCCAGGCCCAGGCCCGTGCCGCCGGTGCTGCGGTTGCGCGAATTTTCCACGCGGTAAAATGGCTCAATCACACGGGCCAGCTCCTCTTCGGCAATGCCGGGACCACGATCCATCACGGTCACCGAGAGGCTGTCGCCCTCCTTCGGCTCGACCCGCAGTTGCGCTGCACCGGCGAATTTGAGCGCGTTATCCGTGAGGTTTACTAGCACTCGGCGCAGCGCGTGGGGCCGCGTGTGAATCACTGCGTTGCTTTTGCCGCTGAGCTGCACGTCCTTGCCCATGTCCTGGTAGTCGAACACGAGGCTGTCGAGGAATGAATCAAGATCGGTACGGCGGCTTTCCTCGGTGGCGCCATGCACGCTGCGGGCATAGGCAACGCCTTCACGCACCAGATGTTCCATCTCGCCGAGGTCATTCCACAATTTGTCTTTGTCACCGCAGTCGTCCATCAACTCGGCACGCAGCTTCATGCGCGTGATCGGGGTTTGCAGGTCGTGGGAAATCGCCGCCAGCAGTTGCATGCGTTCTTTCAGATAGGCCGCAATGCGCGCCTGCATGGCATTGAAGGCGATGGCAGCGTGTGCGACTTCGGTCGGGCCTTGTTCATCCAGATGCACCGGGTGAGTGTTGGGATCAAGGTTTTCCACGGCCTGGGCCAGGCGGGTCAGCGGGCGTATGGCAATACGCACAGCCAGCCACGTGCATAGAATCATCAAGGCCAACTGGCCCAGCAAAACCACCGGCAGCCACGGCGACAACGGCACCATCGAGGGGCGCACGTCGATGGTCACCGGGCTGCCGTCGGCCAGTTTCAGATGGACCTGGAAATGTTTGATCGGCCCGGGAATGTCTGTCACGGTCATCGGGTAATCCTTGCCGATGGCCTCCTTGATCGAGGTCACTGCAATCGGCGTGTCACGCAGAGCGACGCCTGGCGAGCCTTCGTCGAGCAAATAGCGGTAATTGCGTCGATCCAGTTGTTTCAACCAACTCATGCGTTCCTCGGCGGGCAAGCGGTCAAGGATGGCAATGGACGTCGACACGTCGGTTTCCAGGTTACCGAGCATGGTGTTTTTCGCGGTTTCGTAACGCTCGTAATACTGCACGCCGAAGGACAAGGCCTGCGCCAGGGTCAACCCGACCAGAAAGATCAGCGACAGCCGCGAGATGAGGGTACGAGGCCAATGCAGCGAAGGCTTCATGCCGGTGCTCCAAGCACTTCCACTGGCAGCGAGAAGACATACCCTTCGCTGCGCACGGTTTTGATGTAAGCCGGCTCGCGGGCATCGTCAAGCAGGCGTTGGCGCAGGCGGCTGACCAGCAGATCAATGGAACGGTCAAACAGGTCGGCGTCACGGCCCTGGGTCAGGTTGAGCAACTGGTCGCGATTGAGTACCCGTTGCGGATGGTCGAGGAACACCCGCAGCAGGCGATATTCAGCGCCGCTGAGGGCGACCATGGTGCCGTCTTCATCAAGCAGATGGCGGGCGGAGGTGTCCAGGCGCCAGCGCCCGAACCCCAGCAACCTTCCGGTTTCGGTAACGACCAGGTTGGGCGGCAGCATGCGCGTACGGCGCAGCACAGCGTTGATGCGCGCCAGCAATTCACGGGCGGCGAACGGCTTGACCAGGTAATCGTCGGCGCCCATTTCCAAGCCGATGATGCGATCGGTTTCGTCGTTGCGGGCGGTCAGCATCAGCACCGGCGTGGCCTTGTGTTTGCCGGCGCGAATGTCGCGGCAGAGCACCAGGCCATCGTCGCCGGGCATCATGATGTCCAGCACGATCAGGTCTACCGGCGTGGCCTCGAGAAACGAGCGCATCTGGCGGCCATCGGCAACCACGGTGGTCCGCAGGCCGTTCTTCTTCAGGTAGTTGCCTACCATCTCTCGAATCTCACGGTCATCGTCCACGATGAGGATGTGATCAACGTGTTCCATGGGCCAAGCCTCTGTCATTGGAAATTGCGGCTCAGTCTATAGAGGCTGAGCCCGTTCGCCCGCGGCGGTTTGTATTGCAGTGTATCTGCTGTGGCGAAGGATACATGCAGAGGCAAAAACAACAATTTCCTAGGTTTTGTATGGCTGTGTATCGGGACGGGGTCCTGATACGAACCGATTTATCCGCGCCTGTTTTTGACACAGACGAGATACCTCGCGGGCTTCTAATGAGCCACATCGAGGCCAACCCAAGCGCCTCGACTCAACTGAACGACCCAACCCATGAAGCCTTGAGGAAACGACCATGAACACCAATACCCTCTATGCCACTTGCCTGTTTGCCGCCCTGAATATCTGCACCTTCTCGGCCCGCGCCGAAGCCGACGTCACGCCGCAGACCTACACCTACGGCACGCACCTGGACATCCAGAAACTAGTGGCATTGACACAGGATGCCGGGGCTGCCTGCGGCATTGTCGATGCCCAGCTGACCTACCTGAATTCGCAGGACAAGACCGAGATCCTGAACTACCGCAAATTTGCCGAATGCCACAGCGATAACTGAGCCCTGCCCACATTCATCAGGAGATCCTTATGTTCATCATCGCATTCCTGGGCGGCTTATTGACCGTCCTCAGCCCTTGTATCCTGCCGGTCGTGCCATTTCTGTTCGCCGGTATCGACCGCACACGCTCCTCGATCCTGCTTACCCTTGGCGGCATGGTTCTGACCTTCGCGCTGATTTCCAGCCTGGCCGTGGTCAGCAGTGAATGGGTGATTCAGGCCAACAACGCCGGGCGTCATGTGGCACTGGTGGTGATGGCGCTGTTTGCCTTTTCGCTGATCTCGGCACGAATCAGTGGCTGGCTGGCCAGCCCGTTCGTGTTACTGGGCAACCGCCTCGACCCCCAGACGCGCAAAATGTCCGGGCCGCTGGGTTCACTGATGATCGGCGTCGCCACCGGCCTGCTCTGGGCGCCGTGCGCCGGGCCTATCCTCGGGGTGATCCTTACCGGCGCCATGCTGCAAGGCGCCAATGCGCAAACCAGCCTGCTGCTGGTGGCCTACGGCCTGGGCAGTGCACTGTCGTTGGGTACGCTGATTTTCGCCGGACGCGGTTTAGTCAATCGCCTGAAGGCCTCGATTCCGGTCACTGGTTGGCTGCGGCGCGTCACCGGTTTTGCGGTCCTGGCCGCAGCGCTGATGATTTCTACCGGTGCCGACAAGACGCTGTTGGCCGGGGCGTCGTCCGAAGGCGTCAGCGTGCTGGAAAAAGGCGTGCTGCAAAGCGTCCCCAAAGTCGTCGAATACTTGGTAAGCAAGGCCAAGGCCGAACCCACCCTCGACAACGCCCAAGGCCCGATGCCGTCGCTGTCCGGCGCGGTGGAATGGCTCAATTCGCCCGCGCTGACCAGTGAATCGCTCAGAGGCAAAGTGGTGCTCGTCGATTTCTGGACTTACGACTGCATCAATTGCCAGCACACCCTGCCGTACGTGAAGGACTGGGCGCGGAAGTACGAGAAGGATGGCTTGGTGGTAATCGGCGTCCACACCCCGGAATACGGTTTTGAACGCATCATCAGCAATGTCAGGGATGAGGTGAAAAAGCTCGGCATCACTTACCCGGTAGCCATCGATAACAACTACGCGATCTGGCGCAACTTCGATAACCAGTACTGGCCCGCGCACTACCTGATCGACGCCAAAGGGCAAGTGCGTTTCACCCACTTCGGAGAAGGTCGCTACGAGACGCAGGAAAAGATGATTCAGCAACTGCTGCAGGAGGCGAAAGCTCCAGCCGCGTAACCCTTGAAAACCCATGGCCCACAGGCAACGTGCTGTGGGCCATTAGCTTTTTCTCCTGCGGCCTGGGTTGCGCGACCACCCTCTCCCGCCAACCCCAGGCTAATCTGACACGATGCTTTTGGCCTCAAGAAATGCTTCCAGCCCAAAGACTCCAAACTCCCGGCCGACACCGGACTGCTTTACCCCGCCGAACGGCGCCAGCAGCTCTGGCGAAATTCTGTTGATCAACACCGAGCCGGCCTGCAGCTGGGTCGCCAGGCGTTGGGCACGTTCCGGTTGCCGGGTAAACACATAAGCCTGCAAACCGTAGAGACTGGCATTGGCAATAGCGATCGCCTGTTCTTGCGAGTCATACGCAATGATCGATAGCACCGGGCCGAAAATCTCCTCTTGCGCGATGTCCATGTCATTGCTGACGTCGGCAAAGACCGTAGGCCTGACGAAATAGCCCTTGTCCAAGCCGGTCGGCCTGCCCTCCCCGCCGATAATCAACGTCGCGCCTTGCGCCTGCCCGCGGCGGATGAAAGCTTGTACGCGGTCGAATTGGGCGCGATTGACCAGCGGCCCGAGAGCAGTGGCCGGATCCTGCGGATCGCCGACGACCATCGCTTCAACCAGGCTTTTCACGCGCTTGATAATGTCCTCGGCGTGCGAGCGTGGCACCAGCAGACGTGTGCCTGCGACACATGCCTGACCGTTGTTCATGAACGCAGCATTCAGAGCCAGGGGAATGGCGATGTCGAGATCGGCGTCATCCAGGATGATAGAGGCCGACTTCCCCGTGAGCGACAGGCTCACTCGCTTCATGGTCTCGATTCCGGCAAGTGCAATGAGCTTCCCGGTGGCGGTGGACCCGGTGAATGAAATTTTCGCGATGAGTGGGCTGGCGCTGATTTCGTCACCCACGTCACTGCCGCGTCCCAACAGAATATTGAAAACCCCGTTGGGCAACTCTGCGCGATGCAACGCTTGGGCGAGCACGGTGGTTTGCAAGGGGCTCAACTCGCTCGGTTTGATGACCGAGGCACAACCCGCCGCGATGGCCGATGCCAGTTTGCTGCATATCGTCCCGGCGGTGCTGTTCCAGGGGGCAAACAGCGCCGCGACTCCGACCGGCTCCATCACCACGGTAGCGTCACCGACCGAACGACTCAGGTCGAAGTGTTTCAACACCTGCGCCGCATTGGTAAATGACTGCGAAGCGTAGCGACTGACCCATTGCGCACGGGCAAACGGCGCACCGTACTCTTCGATGGCGGTATCGCGAATTTCATTCGTGCTCGCCAGCACGGCAGCCTGCAACTGCTCGAGCATGTCGATACGCTCGGCCTTGGAGGTGCGGCCCATCGCGACTTGAGCATGCGAAGCCGCCGCGATAGCGCGCCTGGCATCTTCACGATCAGCCAGAGTGAGCGTACCGATGACCGCCTCGGTAGCCGGATTGATGCATTGCACCGTTTCATTGCCCTGGACGGGAACGAATGCTCCGTCAATGTAACTGTGATTGATCTTCCACATCGTGGCGTACCTGATTGATTGCGGTTGCCCGCGATAAGCACAACGCCCGGTATGCCCAGGCGTTGGCCGCGTCGAATCCCCCCTCTCCCGCGTTTCAGCGTTGCACAACTTCAAAACGAAACCCGCCGGGCGACGTGCAAAACTCGCCTCGGCGTAGAGCGCTGAAAACGCCGCTTCGCCCTTGGCGTGTCATTTCGCCGTGGCGGCTTTTTCGATGAGGCGGGCAACCGGTTCCGGGTTCGAAACCATCACGACATGGGAAGCGCCCTTGACCACTTCCACGGCTTTGGCAGCGGCGCGCTTGGCCATGAATGCCATGGCTTGCGGGGGAATGTTCTTGTCCTTGTCGCCGTAGATGTACCAGGAAGGAATATGCTTCCAGGCAGGGCTGCCGGATGCTTCGTTGAGCGCCGCTTCCGTTACCGGGCGTTGGGTGGCGGCCATCAATGCCGCCTCTTTCGCGGGGACGTCAGCGGCGAACTGGTTGTGAAATTTATCCTGCTGGATGTACAAGTCCTTGCCCCCATCGGCCAACGGTACAGGCGCAGCCAGCGTTGGACCCAGCGTGCTGCCCGGGAATTTGCCGGCCAGCCCGGCGACGGTTTCCCCGGCCTCAGGTGCAAACGCACTGACGTAAACCAGGGCTTTGACGTTTGCATGATCGTTGGCCGCATCACTGATAACGTTGCCGCCATAGGAGTGGCCGACCAACACCACCGGCGAATGAATGCTCGTCAGCAATGCCGAGATTGCCGAACCATCGCTCTTTACACCGCGCAATGGGTTGGCAGCGGCAACCACCGGGTAACCGTCCTTCTCGAGAATCTTCACGACGCCATTCCAACTCGACGCATCGGCAAAGGCGCCATGTACGAGCACAATCGTGGGTTTTTCAGTTTGCGACCAGGCGTGTGTCGCCATGCTCAGGCTGACGGCGACGGCCAGTGCGGTTAATACTTTTTTCATTGTTGACTCCGGGTTTGACGGGAAATCAGGGAGCGAAGCGCGTGAAGACAAAGTCGTGATTACGCACTCGCGCCTGGTGACAGGCGAAGCAGGTTTCGTGTTGGGCTTCATCGGCCGGTTTACCGTTGATAAACCGCCCGAATCCCCAGCCACCGGTTGCTGCATATCTTTTCGAGTCCTTGACCATCACCTGCACGGTGGTGGCCGGCCCCGGGATGGACGCCGGCTCGAATTCCGGAGACTGCACATGTTTCCAGGCCAGCTTTACCAGCACCGTGCCATCAGGGAACGGCAGCGTAGAATCCTGATAAGCCTTGATGGCCAAGTCATTGCCCACCACGGCTCGCAGTTCGTTCAGGGGGGCCGCTTCCTGCGCCGGCGCAATCAGCGGCCATAGGCGGTAGTTTTCAGGCAGTTTCACGCCATAGATCGGCGAGGCGTCGCCCTTACTGGCGTCGCCCGCGGCAACACCGGTAGCCGTCAACGCTGCGATTGCAATGGCAGCCGACATCGCGGCCAGAAATTTCAGCTTCATTCTCGCCATCCTCTCAGCCGGTTTTCAAAGATGATCGGCGTCGATCACCGCCTGGGCGAAGGCTTTCGGCGCTTCCTGCGGCAAGTTGTGGCCTACTCCACCGGTGATCAATCGGTACTCATACTTGCCAGTGAAGCGCTTGGCGTACGCTTCGGCAGGTGGATGCGGTGCGCCGTTCGCATCACCTTCCAGGGTGATGGTGGGCACGCTGATGGATGGAAATGCCGCGAGTTTCTTCTCCAGCGCGTCGTATCTGGCCTCGCCCTTGACCAACCCCAGGCGCCAGCGATAGTTGAAAATCGACACGGCCACGTGATCAGGGTTTTGCAAGGACGCCGCGCTGCGCTCATAAGTGGCGTCGTCGAAATTCCACTGTGGCGACGCCAGCTTCCAGATGAGCTTGGCGAAGTCATGGGTGTTTTTCTCGTAGCCCAGGCGCCCACGCTCGGTCGCGAAGTAGAACTGGTACCACCACTGCAGTTCGGCGGCTGGCGGCAATGGCGCCTTGCCCGCCTCTTGGCTGCCTATCAAATAACCGCTCACAGCGACCAGGGCTTTCACTCTTTCCGGCCACAGTGCGGCAACGATATCTGCAGTGCGGGCGCCCCAGTCAAACCCACCCAGCACCGCCGTCTTGATTTTCAGCGCGTCCATGAAGTCGATCAGGTCGGTCGCCAGCGCAGCAGGTTGACCATTGCGAGCAGTCTTGGCCGAGAGAAAATGCGTATCGCCATAACCACGCGCAGAAGGGATCAACACTCGATATCCCTTGCCCGCCAAAGCAGGAGCGACATCAGCGTATGCGTTGATATCGTAGGGCCAGCCGTGCAACAAAATGACCACAGGACCATCGGCTGGGCCGAGTTCCGCGTAAGAAACGTTCAGCAGCCCCGCTTTCACATGCTTAAGTGCACCGAGAGAGGTGTGAGCTCCCGGGGTGATAGCCCCAATGGTGGACGCGGGTACATCAGCCGCGCTGGCTTGGGAAAAACCGACAGCCACCGCCGCGAATTGCAGCACCGCTGCTGCCAACAGCGATGGGGCAAGACCCCGCAGGCGGCTGGATTTATTTTGATTGTTCAGCAAGGTCATCTCCATGGTATTTCTCCGTAGCGAGCCGCCGAATAGCGGCCAGGTGTGTTGGCTGGGTTGCGTGTGAGCTACTGGGCTGTCTTCGTTGCGCTCAGCTTGGCGCGCAGCGGCCGGAAGGCCTCCCGCAACTCTTCGCTGAACAATTGAGGTTGCTCCCAGGAAGCGAAGTGGCCGCCCTTGTTAACCTCGCTGTAGTAGGAAAGTGATGGGTAAGCGCGTTGCGCCCAGCTTTTAGGCGCCTGATAGATCTCGTGCGGGAAGACCGTGATCGCCACCGGCACCTTGATGCTTGCGGTGTTCTGCGCGGCAGCGCTGAAATTGTTGTTGTTGTTTTCCCAGTAGAAACGCGATGACGATGCGCCTGCGTTCGTCAGCCAGTACAGGCTTATATCGTCCAGCATCTCGTCACGGCTCAATACCCGTTCAGGCTGGCCATCACTGTCCGTCCACGCGGCGATTTTTTCGTACATCCACGCCGCAGTTCCGGTAGGCGAATCGGCCAGCAGGTAACCGATAGTCTGCGGGCGCGTAACCATCATCGCGCCGTATGCTGCATTGCGGCCGAAGAAGGTGCTCAAGGAATCAAACGCCTTGCGTTCAGGCTCAGTGAGCCCGACAGGGGCCGGGTCACCACTATTGATCGGCTTGACCAATTCGGGCGGGATGGTGGCCGGCATGTTCAAGTGAATGCCCAACAGCCCCGGCGGATTCAGGCGGCCCAATGCATCCGATATGACCGAACCGTGATCTCCGCCCTGGGAAACATAGTGGGTATAACCCAGACGCTTGATGAGCACATCCCAAGCCTTCGCGACCCGATCCGGCCCCCAGCCCAATTCAGTTGGCTTACCGGAAAAACCGTGTCCCGGAATCGATGGAATGATCACGTCGAACGAATCTTCAACCTTACCGCCGTAAGCAACGGGATCCGTCAGAGGACCGATCGTCTTCAGGAACTCAAACTGTGAGCCAGGCCATCCGTGTGTCAGAAGCAGCGGCATCGCGTTGGGGTTTGGCGAGCGAACATGGATGAATTGAATATCCACGCCGTCGATAGTCGTGATGAATTCAGGCAGCGCATTGAGCTTCGCTTCGGCCTTGCGCCAGTCATAGCCGCTGCCCCAATACTTCACCAGCGCCTGGACCTGGGCCAGCTGCACGCCTTGGGAAACGTCACTGACGGTCTCTTTGTCCGGCCAGCGGGTCGCCGCAATGCGCTTTTTCAGATCGGTCAATTGCGCTTCATCGACGTGAATTCGATAAGGTCTAATCGATTCGGGACTGGTCGAGGCCGAGCTGGCAACTGACGCATCGGCGGCCGGGCCAGCAGCCCAGGCACCACCGCTGCCGGCTATCAGGGCCAATCCCAAAGCGCCCATTCTCACGGAAGAAGCCATACAATGGCGCCAGGTGAAACCGAACGTAGCTGCAGGCATTTTGAATTTCCTATAAGTCATTGGTCGACAACGTCGCGAAACGCGCAGAGATAGCCGCGAGTTAAATGAGTCATCCATTGGAGAAGGTTTGCGCCTTCTCGATGGGTTCATTTAATGCCCCGTAGGTATCCCGTATGTGTCATCAACCGACTTAAAGGAATCGCTGTGTATCTATCCAAAGCGCAGATACAAAACGATACAAACCGACCACTCGCTCATAAAAAAACCAATGCCCCGACTTGTCGGGGCATTGGCTTTTCTGGGACCTGGAAAACATAAGGGCTTTTCAGCCCATCAAGCTCGGCAAAGGGCATAGAGACCGCGTCGATTGCTAGGCAGCATGACTTGGCTACCCAAGGAACAGGCAGATACCCCGCTCCACTTCACGCCCTTCCACGCCTGCAAGAAACTCCAGAAATTTGCCCCTGATTCTGGTTAGCGTTCACCATCGTCTCTACCGTGCCAGCAATCTTATTGAAGCTACTGCTGCTCAGCGACCAAGCAATCTTTTCAGCACCAGTAGAGCAACAGCCCCGATTGCCAGTGCAGCAACCGGTTTTTCCTTGACGAATGTAGAAACGCTGTCCAGTGCGTCACCATAGGTTTGCGTCAGTTGACCCGCAGCCTGGCGTCCAGCGCCCTCAGCTTCCAACTTCGAATCACCAAAAAGCTTCCCGACTGCGCTCTGCGCTTTGCCAGCAACCTTTTCTACAACGCCTTCTACCTGTTCGCTCTTCATGATTAACCAAACCTTCGTGTGTGATTGGGTAACCCAGGAAAACCCCGGGCTTGAGGCAACGTGCAAAGCGTTAGGTGGACAGGCTTAGTGATTAGTTCAAAGTTGATGAAGCTCACTTGGTCCAGATCAACCGATAAGTCTTCTTCCCTGTAGCGGCATCGTGATAGGGATTTTCGCCCGGGACCTCTCGCGTGCGCACGCACGGGCGTCCCTCGCAGTCAATAATGGCAGCGTCACCACCCTGGCGTTTCAACGCTTCTATGTTTTGCTCAAGCACCGCTAACTCTCGTTGCCTTTGCGCAATCTCATCGGTGCTGGGGACCGCAAAGAAAAACAGCAACGCCAGAGGCAATACCACACCTAGATGAATAGCGAAGATGCTGAGCCAGAATCGACGCTTAAGGCTGTCACTGGCGGCCTGGTACTTTTGCGCCGCATCAAGCGCAGCGGCATCGGCCTGTCTGAACTTGCCAATCAACTGCTCGGCCGCCTTTGAAGCCACTGAATCTGCGATCTGCGCCGCTGAAGCGCCCAGTATCGTCGGAATCTGTTGCAGGCTCTGCTCAACACGTTTTTCCAGATAGCCAAGGCGCGCAATCGCCTGCTCAGCGGCTTTTCTGTCATTTTCCGCTGCGCTCATGATGCCCTTGGCAGCAACGACCATGGCCCGCAGGCTGAGGTCATTTTCGTTCACGTGTTCGTCCATGGGTCATTACCTTCCATATTCGGGGCCGTCGCGGTGTTTGGGACGCTTCATGCTTCGCTCCAATGCAGGCACAGATAGCTCCAGCTGGGGACCGCTCATTTCCAGCTCAAGCCATTGCCTGTGCGGCATACTCAAATCACAGACGTCTCGCAGCTGAACAAAATGCATTGCTCCACCTGCGCCCATGACCAGAAGCACGCCACCTGCGCCCACCGGGTCGTCAGCTTGAATATTGCGTAAAAATCGCAGGTATATCTGTGAACGCTCGCGCATCATCGGGTCCAGGCCGCGAACAGCTTCGCGCGCGGTTTGCTCCACGAGTCGTTCAAGGCTTCCCGCGGACAACGCCAAGTGTTCGTCGTCGAAGGCGTCGAGATATGGAACGGCTCGCGAAACCAAAGGCGTGTCGGTGTCATTGGCGCCCACCTCCACATACCAGTGCAGGCTTCTGGACGTTTCGACCAATACCTGATTCTCACCTGTCAGGGCGGCCATGAGTAAACGATGTCGTAGTCGTTCTTTTTTCAGGCTGGCGCCCTTCATCTTGAATTCGATCAAGCGCACGACACCTGGAAAGCTCAGCAGTACGTCAGCCAGCTCTTTGTCTGCAGGCGTCTGCTGTAGCAGGTTGACCACGCTTGGGATCGAGGTGTTTGCGTCTAGACGTGACCGCACGGCGAATCCGAGACCGTACAGAAAGTTTCCTATCACGACGTTTTCATAGAGTTTCTTCGTTCGGTGACGTTTGTTCTGATGACCAACATCATCCTGATCTTGCTGGTTCAACGGCACTCCGTTACTCCTGATGCTTGGGATGAAGGACCTTATATATCTGCAAAACCACCCGCCTCACCGCCTCTTCAATCGTCCCTTCATTGCGACACATTACCCACCCCTGCTCCACAGCCGCTCGCTCAAACGCCTCGGTACACGCAACTTGCTCCTCCAGCTTAGACATCACCGTACTGCTCAACCCCCGCCGTCGTGCTACCGCCCGCGCCCAGGATATTTGCGCCGCGGTGACAACCCCCACGTGCAGGTCCGGCACTTGCACCTGCCGATTAATGTTCAGCTCAAGAATGTCTGCAAAGGGTATCAACCGACGAAACGCGGCATCAGATGGGTACCAGCGATCCATCAGGATGATGCTGTCAGGTGGCTGCGCGGCCAGTACGTTCCGAGTAATCCAGCTGCGGCTGTCGGCAAAGCGCTCACACACCTCAAGTTCCAGATCCCGGCTGGGATCTCGGGCGAACGTGTTAACCAGAGCCATCGTTTGCGCTCGACAGGGATCGCTCTTGCGCTCGCACAGTCGCACGACCTTTATGTTGTCGGCCCTCAACGCTGTCGTAACGGCCTCCAACAGCGTGGTTTTACCGGTGCCTTTGGGGCCATCCATCGAAATAAACAGCGCACGAGTCATACGGGCGCTGCATCATCGTTCAGGTTGTGCAGTTCCATGGGGCCTCGGGGTCTGAGCGTTTGGGCGAGTTGGCCTCCATTATGGGCAACCCTATTGCCCAATGCGAGGCTGGACTGGCCGACGCGCCCTCCCCGCGTCGACGGTCAGTCATTCAGCATCCGGCTTTCCTGCACACCAGCCTCGTACCTCAACGCCCATGGCGCAATCAACCGCTGCGGGGTCTGGCAGGCTTTGCGTTTAAACACGAAGTTGCGGCATTTCTCGGCAAACTGCTGGCGGTTTTCCACCATGTCGAGTCGCATCTGTGCCAGCTCCTGCTCGCGACAGCGTTCAACTTGCTGAGTATCCAGCATGGCTTTTCGCGTGCGTGCGTGAAGGTACTTATCATCGGTCAACGCACGGTCAGCCTCTTGCAAAAGCCACAGGCCGAATGCCTGCAGACAGCGGGGCCCGATGCCCTGGACCATGCCGTACTGCTGGGCCTGGATGGCGCTGATGGGCAGGCATTCTTCGGTGAGCTTATGCGCGATTTCGCTGCCCACCGCCCGTGGCAGGCTGTAGGTCCAGTATTCGGAGCCGTAGAGTCCCATGGTCTTGTAGTGCGGATTGAGCACCACACCTTCGCGAGCCAATACAATGTCGGCGGCCAGCGCCAGCATCACGCCGCCTGCGCCCGCGCTGCCGGTCAGGCCGCTGATCACCAGTTGCCTGGCGGTGAGCAGCTCCAGGCACACATCGTCGATGGCTTGAATGTTGGCCCAGGCTTCCAGCCCTGGCACGTCGGCGGCCTGGATGACATTGAGGTGAACGCCATTGGAAAAGCTGCCGCGTCCGCCCTTGATCAGCAACACCTGGGTATCTCGCGCCTTGGCCCAGCGCAACGCTGCGACCAGCCGCTGGCATTGTTCGGTGCTCATGGCGCCGTTGTAGAACTCGAACGTCAGTTCGCCGATGTGGCCGAACTCTTGGTAGCGAATGGGTTGATAGACCCGCTCGTTGAAAGGCTGGCGGGCGATTGAGCTGTCCAGCACCGGAACGCCGGCCAGCCTTTGCGCCAGTACGTGCCGTGCCGGCAGCTTGAAGGTCTCTGGGCCTTTGGGTTTGAGCGAGCCGATCCACAGGCTGTGATCTCCGGCCGCCACCAGCACAGCGTCGTCCTGTACCGCGAGGATTTCTCCGGGAGTGCCCTGGCGGGCGTCCAAGTGCGCGTCGTAGAGGTAATATTGCCCGCCCAACAGGCTGGCCAACACGCCGGGCTGGCCATCGGCAGCGTCGAGGCTGCGTTTGATAAAGCCTGCGCAATCGAACCAACTGAAGGTGCGGTCGGCCTGGGTCATGTTCGGCTGCAAGCGCCCGATGACGCTGGGTTGGGTGTAATTGAGCGGTGTGGGGACGAAGCCCTTGGCGAATTTCGCCACGACGTCACGAATGCAAACCATCGCGGCATCGCTCACCAGGCCGTTGTACAGCTCGGATTTGCGCACCTGGTCGGGCATGTCGAATTCACAGGTGGACCATATCGGCCCTGCGTCCATTTCCTCCACCGCTTGCAAGGCGGTGACGCCCCAACGGCGAGCCTGCTGGGTGATAGCCCAATCCAGCGCACTGGCACCGCGGTCACCAACGATGCCCGGATGGATGATCACCACCGGGCGCTGCGGATGGCTCCATAGTTGGTGCGGCACACGGTCCTTGAGAAATGGGCAGATCACCAGGTCGGCACCTGACGCCTCGACCTGCTGGCACACCGTGGCTTGATCGGTGAACACCACAACGCTGGGGTCGTGACCCGCCTGGCGCAGATCCAGCCAGGCTCGTTGGGTCAAACCGTTGAATGCCGATGATAACAACAGAATCTTGAGTGATCGCATGGCTGACTCTTCCTTGAGAATGTGCGACCAGAGCTGCTCGTTGAGCCGTCCCTGGCCATCGATAAGCGCCCAAGGTTATAGAGCGGGCCAGCACGGCCACCTGATCGAGATCAATAGTCGGGTTCTGTTGTTCTCAAGGTTCGGCCGGTGAAAGCGGCTTATATTTTCTGAATCACTGCGCAGCCCACTCATCAAATGAACATGCCCTGCTCGGGTACGCCTTGTTAACCGTAACGGAGCCACGTTCATGTTCGAGAAAGCGCATTACCTCATCAGTTTCATCCTCGACAACCAGCCACAAAGCCGCACGCTTGAGCACGATGCAGACACGCTGGACCCGCAATGGGCCGAGTCCCTGCTCAGGCAGCGCTTCGCAGAGCTCAAGGACGCGAAATTGAGCGACGTCCAGGTGCAAAAGCGCAACAAGCCGGCCGATGAAGGCCATGACATCCCAGGGCATTACCAGCAGCCCTGATTTACGTATCAGAAAACCGCTGCCCGTTTATCAATCACTGAATATTCGGAGGACCTATGAACCCGACAACTCAAGGTTGGACCTGCGCCTGCCCAGGCTGCACCTGCCAGGTGACCCATGACACGCGTCACCAGCGCAACGGCAAAGCCTACTGCAGCCAGGCATGCGCCGACTTGCACCCCCAGGGTCAAGCGTGCCCCAGTGCCGATTGCCATTGCGAGTCGAATGTGAAGGTGCAAGACCGCGCTGTCAGCGATAGCCAGCTCGACGAGGCGATCGAAGAAACCTTTCCTGCGAGCGATCCCATATCGCCTTGATCATTCAGACCCATTAGGAAAACGGGGGCTGCATCGTGGCTCTAGGGTCTAGCAGTTGACAGCCCCCGGCAAAACTCAACAACCTGCACGTCTCACCGCCCTGCCCTGAGGCTGCCCTTGGACTATTTCACCGCGCTCACCGCATTCATCGAAGCCGCCGAAGGCAACAATTTCTCGCGTGCCGCCGAACGCTTGGGGATCAAGGCCTCAACGGTTTCACGCTATGTGAAGGACCTCGAGCAAGACCTGGGCATCGCGCTGTTCAACCGCTCCACACGCACGCTGCATCTGACCGAAGGCGGTCAGACCTTCCTGATACACGCACGCAGGGTATTGGATGAACTGGAACACGCCAAGGCCGCCACGTCTGCGCTGAACCAGCATCCCCGGGGAGTGTTGAAACTCAACCTGCCGCCGGCGTTTGCGCGGCATCACATTCTGCCGGCGTTGAATGACTTTCTGGTGCGCTACCCGCAGATCAGCGTGGAACTGGTGCTGGATAACACCCAGGTCAATTTGATTCATGCCGGCGTCGACTTAGCCATACGCATTGGCGAGCTGGCCGATTCGACCCTCAAGGCACGCAAGCTCAGCGACGGCCACTACCGCTTGGTGGTCAGCCCGGCGTTTGGCATGCAGCACCCTCCTCCTTCCACGCCCACCGACCTGGCCGGTTTGCCTGCGGTGCTGGGCACGGCTACCACCGGCGATATCAGTTTTGTATCCGCCGGCCGCGCGCTCCCGTTGCAGCATGACGGCGTTATTCGAATCAATGACCTGGACGCGCAACTCATCGCCGTGCGCCAAGGCTTGGGCTTTGGGCTGTTGCCGGACTGGCTGGTGGCGCAAAGTATCGAGGCCGGCGACTTGGCAGTGTGGCTGCCCGAATGGCATATCCAGGGCGTGGAGCGGGCGTTTGCGGTGTGGTTTGTGTACCCGCCCAAGCGCATCGTATCGTCCAAGGTCCGGTGTTTTATCGACTTTATCGTTGAACGACTGGGCGAAACACCGGACTGGAAGTGACTCAACTGAAGCGGATATCCAGCGCACGCAAGTAGGTTTGCAGCCCCGCATCCTGAATCGGGATCAGGAACGCCTCGCTATCCGATTCATTAAAATGCGCATGCCAGTAACCCGGTGGCGTGACAAACGCCAGGCCGGGAGACCAGTCGACCCGCTGCGGGTTACGAATTTGCCCATCCGCGTCCAGCTCGGTGCCCACCAATGAATAACAGCCCGTGGGGCAATCAATAATGAAGTCCAGTGCAATCGACTGATGCCGATGGGGTTTCTGCACCGATCCCGCCGGCAGAATCCCGTACATGGCCCACAACACGTGGGTCACCGTGCGCGTCTGCGGGAAATGACGGTTGCCCAGCAGGATGCTGATGCGGCTGCGGTCCTGTGCCCTGGGATCATCGGCCGCTTCACGCAACTTCGCGTTGGCCAGTGCTGCTGGGTACAGGGTCGGCGCAAAGCGATCGGCGCGGGGTGTCACCCCCAGGTAACGCAGCAACGGCTCATCGTGCACATAGTAAAGACGTGCATCCTCGCGGGCACTGAAGTGCGCTTGCTGTAATCCCGGCAGGGCGATAAAGCAGCCCTTGGACCATTGAATCTCATACTCCCCCTGAACCACGCTGCCCTCCCCGGCAATCACGTAGAACACCTGGGAAGTGGCGTTGGGTTGCAGGGTCAGCGTGTCGCCAGGGTTAAGGCGCATGAAGTTCGCGCATAGCCCGGGGCCTGTCGCAGGGCCTTCGCAGCCCAAGGCGTCGCTGAGGTCCAGCGGTACCACGCGGGAGGGGCCATTGTCATACAGCGAGGCCGGAAAGCTGTGGTAGGGAATGCGGGAAATCAGGTTGGCACTGATGGGATTCGCCGCCTTGCTGTACTCGAAGTACTCGGCGTCCACTTGGTTGATATCCGTCAGTGCGGGGTCGAATTCACGGTTCATCAGGCTCACCTCAGTCTTGGGCTGGATCGCGCAGCACGGTTGAAGCGCTGCACGGGCTAAGTGGACTATAGGCATTGCCCATTGGCGGATGAATGCCTGTAACGGCACAGCAGTTATGCGAAACGGGGCAGTTAACGCAATTGGAACCAGGTGGTTTTCAACTGGGTGTACTTATCAAACGAATGCAGCGACAAATCGCGCCCGAACCCCGACTGTTTGCCGCCGCCAAACGGCACGGTCACGTCCAGGGCGTCAATGGTGTTGACCGACACGGTACCAGCATTCAGGGCACGCGCCACGCGATGCGCACGGTTCAGGTCATCACTCCACACCGATGCCGCCAGGCCGTAGACGCTGTCGTTGGCTTGCTGTATCGCCTGTTCTTCGGTATCGAAGGCACTCACCGCCAGCACGGGGCCAAACACCTCATCACGGGACAGGCGCATGTCAGCGGTGACGTTGGCAAATATCGTCGGCTGGATGAAGTTTGAACAACCCTCGATGTTCAACTGTTGGCCACCGCTCAACAGCGTGGCGCCTTCTGCGCGAGCCTGCCCGATGGCTTGCATGATGCGTGCGGTTTGCCCGCTGTCGACAATTGCACCGGCGGCGCTGGCGGGGTTCAGTGGGTTGCCGGGCATCCAGGCGTGGGATTTATCGATCAGGCGCTCGATGAACTCGTCGTGGATGCAGCGTTGCACATAGAGGCGCGAATTCGCCGAACACACCTCGCCCTGGTTGAAGAATATCCCGAAGGCCGCCTTCTCCGCCGCCAGGTCCAGGTCCTGACAGTCTGCAAACACCAGGTTCGGGCTCTTGCCTCCACACTCCAGCCACACCTGCTTGAGGTTGGACTGCGCGGAGTACTGCATGAAGTACTTGCCCACTTGGGTCGAACCGGTAAATACCAGGCAATCGACGTCCGGGTGCAACCCCAGTGCCTTGCCGGCGCCCTCGCCCATGCCTGGCACCACGTTCAGCACGCCCTCGGGGACGCCCGCCTCGAGCGCCAGTTGGGCCAGGCGCAGGGCGGAAAACGGCGATTGCTCAGCGGGCTTGAGTACCACGCTATTGCCTGCCGCCAAGGCGGGTGCCAATTTCCAGGCGGCCATGTCCAGCGGGAAATTCCACGGCACCACCGCTGCAATCACGCCCAATGCTTCGCGGGTAATGGTCGCCAACGCGTTGTGGGCAGTCGGCGCGACCTGATCGTAGAGCTTGTCCAGGGCCTCACCGTACCAGGCGAAAACATGGGCCGCGCCGGGTACGTCGACGTTATAGGCGTCCATTACCGGCTTGCCCATGTTCAGGGAGTCCAGCAGTGCGAGTTCTTCGCGGTGGGTCATCAACAGGTCGGCGAGTTTGATCAGGACTTTTTTGCGTTCGCCTGGAGGCATGCGTCGCCACGGGCCGTTGTCAAAGGCGCGGCGTGCGGAGCGTACTGCCAGGTCGACCTCCGCTGCACCGCAGGCGGCGACCTGCGCAAGCAAGCGGTTGGTCGCCGGGTTGATGGTGTCGAAGGTCGCCCCGGAGAGTGCACCTACGGGCTGGCCGTCGATCAGGGCGGTGCTGATGAAGGTTTGGCGGGCAGCGCGTTGCTGCCAATAGTCGAGGTTGAACATGCTGTACTCCTGAATTGGGCCGTAAGGCTTTTGTAGGAGCGAGCTTGCTCGCGAAAAACTCACAGGCGCCGCGTTCATCCAGGAAGAACGCGTTATCGTTGACGTTTTTCTCGAGCAAGCTCGCTCCTACGGATGAACCGAGGTGGGGCCTGTTCATTCGGCCATTTGCAGCTCCGGCATGCGTACCCGGAACCCACGCGTGACGCAGAACAAACACACCAGCCCCAGGCCCATCCAGCCCAGGCCGATGGTGAACGACATACCCGACAGGCTCGTCCACAACCACAGCGTGCTGAGAAACCCCAGGCCCGGCAGTGCGGCGTACAGCAGATAGTTGCGTGTACCGCGCAGCTTCTGGTCGCCCAAGTAATGTTTGATCACGGCCAGGTTCACCGCCGAAAACGCGAACAGCGCGCCAAAGCTGATCATGTTGGCCACGGTGTCCAGGCTGATGAACAGCGCAATCAGCGAAAACAGGCTGACCAGCATGATCGCGTTGGCCGGTACGCGTTTTTTCGTCACCAGCTTGCCGAATACCCTGGGCAACGCGCCGTCGCGGCCCATGGCGAACAGCACGCGGGACACGCTGGCCTGGGAGACCATCGCGGAGGCGAAACAGCCCGCCACATAGGTCGCGGTAAACGCACTCACCAGTAGCTCGCCGCCGACCCGGCGCATCACATCGACCGAAGCCGAGTCGGGATCGGCAAAACTATTCCATTCCGGGAAGACCATCTGGGCGCAATACGACACCACCAAAAACAGCAACCCACCGATCAGCGACACCGCCATGATCGCCTGCGGAATGGTACGACGCGGGTCAGGTGTCTCCTCAGCCATGGTCGACACGGCATCAAACCCCAGGAACGACAAGCACAGCACCGCCGCGCCGGTCATGATCAGCGGCACGCTGAAACCTTCATGGTGAAACGGCTTGAGCAGCGACACCGGCTCGGCTTGCCCGCTGAGGTTGTGGATCGACAACCCCACGAACACCACGATGAACACCAGTTGGGCCACGATCAGCACCCAATTGACCCGGGTAATCGACTCGATACCCACCAGATTCAGCGCCGTCACCAGGGCAATGGAGCCCAATACCCATACCGCGGTGGGCACGGTAGGAAAGTATTCGGACAAGTAGATGCCGATCAGCAAATAGCTGAGCAGCGGCAGGAAGATGTAGTCCAGCAGCAAGGTCCAGCCGGCGATAAAGCCGAAGGAGGCGCCAAACGCCTTGCGCGTATAGGTGTAGACCGAGCCCGAATACGGGTGCGCCTTGACCATGCACCCATAGCTGTAGGCCGTCAGCAGCATGGCAGCCAGGGTCAACAGGTAGGCGGTGGGCAGGTGCCCCTTGGTCATTTGGGTCACCAGACCGTACGTGGTGAACACCGCCAGCGGCACCATATACGCCAGCCCGAACAGTACAAGCCCGACAAGGCCCAGGGGTTGTCGAAAGCGGCGCGATGAGGTTGGTTGGGTTGGGGTTTGATGGACGGGAGTATCGGCTACGTTTGTTATTGTATTCATTGCTGACTCCTGGAAAGTGGAATGCAGGGCGCCGCGGCGTTCGATCAAATCGACACCTTTGATGAGCCATCCATTGGGAGCGGTGGGCAGGCCGCTATGGGCCGCCCACCCTGTTCAACCGAAGCGGCACGCGGGGGCTCAGCCCTTCACAGTTTTCCCGCGATCCGTGCGGTGCGGTCCACCGCAATGCGGGTCTTGTCGACCAGTTCATCGAGCTCCGCGCGGCTGGCTACCAGGGCCGGCGCCATGATCATGCGGCCCAGGGTCGAGCGAATGATCACGCCTTCTTCAAAGCCAAAAGTGCGGCATTGCCAGGCCAGGTCGTTTTCATTGGCAAAGCGTTTGCGCGTGCCTTTGTCCTCGACAAACTGCAAGGCTGCCAGCAGGCCGGTGCCCTGGATCTCGCCGATCAGCGGGTGGTTGCCAAAGACTTCGTGCAGGAGCTTGTGCAAATACGGCCCGGTGTCGTCCTTTACCTGGCGCACGATCCCTTCGTCACGCAAGGCCTTGAGGTTGGCCAGGGCCACCGCCGCCGCAACCGGGTGCCCGGAATACGTCAGTCCATGGGCAAACACCCCGCCCCGCTCTACCAGGGCTTCGGCCATGCGCTTGCTCAATACCAAACCGCCCATGGGCAGGTAACCTGAGGTCAGGCCCTTGGCGATCGACAACGTGTCGGGTTCGAAGCCGAAATGCTGATGGGCAAACCACTCACCTGTACGACCGAAACCGCCAATCACTTCATCAGCGCACAGCAGCACATCGTATTGGCGACAGATACGCTGGATCTCTGGCCAATAGCTTTCTGGGGGGAAAATCATGCCGCCGGCGCCCTGGAAAGGTTCAGCGATAAAACCGGCGACGTTTTGCGCGCCCAACTCCAGAATCTTTTCTTCCAGTTGCAGGGCGCAGCGCCGCCCGAACTCGGCCGGAGTCAAGTCACCGCCCTGGGCGTACCAATAAGGCTCGTCAATGTGCGCGACGTCCGGGATCAAGCCGCCCATTTCATGCATGAATTTCATGCCGCCCAGGGCAGACGCCGCCAGGGTGGAGCCGTGATAGCCGTTCCAGCGACCGATCATGATCTTCTTCTGCGGCTTGCCGAGCACTTGCCAGTAGCGGCGTACGGTGCGGATCAGCACCTCATTGGCTTCGGAACCGGAGTTGGTGTAGATCACATGGCTGTAGTGCCCTGGCAACAGGCTGAACAGCAACTCGGACAGCTCGATCACCGCCGGATGGGTGGTGTGAAAGAACATGTTGTAGTACGCCAACTGATCCATCTGCGCAGCAGCCGCAGCCGTCAGGTCCTTGCGCCCATAACCCAGCTGCGTGCACCACAGGCCCGACATCCCGTCCAGGTAACGCTTACCCTCGCTGTCCCACAGGTACAGGCCCTCACCGCGGACCATTACGCGCGGGCCTTCGGCATTCAGCGCCTTTTGATCCACAAAGGCATGGATATGGTGGGCCGCGTCCGAGGCCTGGTAGTCCTGGGTCTGGCGTTGCGGTTCAAAGGGTAGGTTCATGGCTTTTTCTCTTGTTGTGGGTAGTCATGCAGCCGGTCAACGGCCTTTGCTCATGTAGCGTTCGAGGGGGTCTTTGCTCAGCCCGCCCTGGGCCTCGGCCAACGAGTCGATAAACAGGGAAAACAGTTCCGATTGCGTGCCGATGTCGAGCTTGCTGTAGATGTGCTTGCGGTGGGACTTGATGGTGTCTTCGGAGACCCCGAGGCGCTCGGCCAGCGAACGTGTGGAGTGGCCGCGCAGGATCAACTGGGTGATCCGGCATTCGCGTTCGGTGAGCAGCGAGGAGCCGAAGTTGTTGAGTGCCGAGTGAATACGCTGTTCCAACAGGCTTTCGAAACGCGCGCCCTGAGTCTCCAGGCCGACGAAGTGCTTGCCCAGCACTGCCAATACCCATGGTGCTATGCGCTTGAAATGCTCGGTGGTGTCCGCGTCGAGCTTCTGCGTAAAGGCCAGCGACACCGCCAGGCTCAAGCCGTTGCTCGCCTGCAGGATGTAGTTGAGCTCATCCTCCAGGTGCGAATGCCGGTAAAACGACTGGTAGTACTCGCTGTGCTCAAAGTGGTCGGGGGCCACATCGGCGAGGTCGTAGCAGCCGGAAGTGGCGCCCTCCACGCAGGCGCCGTAGAACGGGTCGAGCAAGTAAAAACCGGAGAGGTACTGGCGCACATTGCCCTGGGGCAGCCATGGCCCGTCCAGTTCGAACAATGCGCTGGGCATGCCGTCGTGGGGGTACAGGTACAAGGTCGTGGCCTGAATGGGGCGGATACACCCCAGGGCATCGAACAACGTGGCGGCAAACCCCGCGTGCCCGATGCTCTCGGTCACCCTGGCTATCTGTTCGAACCACTGGGCTGAAGACAGTCGATCATTATCCACTTCGAAGACTCGCCGTCATAACGGTTGGGTGCGACACCAGATCACTGGCGCCGGGGACTGAAGTGATAGTCCCACACCCGCAAAGTCATCGAAATCACCCCTTAGGGTGAGGGGGTGCGCTGGAACCTCGGAATCGCCAAGCCCAGGCTTTCGCGCAAGGTCGAGCCCTCGTAGGCCGTGCGATAAACACCGCGCTCTTGCAGCAAAGGGATCACCTCCTGAGTAAAGCGATCAAATTGCCCAGGGTGCCCGATGTAGATATTGAACCCGTCCACCGCCCGTGCCTCGAACCAATCCGCCATTTTCTGCGCCACCGTGGCCGCGCTGCCCACGAACGCGCCTGGGCGCAATTGCCGGCCAAATTCGACGGCCTGGCGCAGGCTGAAGCCCTGCTCCCGCGCCTGGTCGGCGATACGTTTGGCAGCGGTGAAAAAACTGCTGCGCGCGGCCTCCAGGCTCTCTTGCGGGAACGGCGCATCCAGGTCGTACTGGCTGAAATCATGCCAGCCAAAATTGCGCCCGAACTCCTTGAGTGCCAGCGCAAAACTGTGGTCGATTTGATGATAGTGCTGCTCGATTTCCCGGGCATGGGCATCGGTGTCGCCCACATAAATTTCCGCACCGGGCATGATCAGTACCTGTTCCGGATCGCGCCCCCGTTGTGCCGCCCTGCCCTTGATATCCCGGTAAAACGCCTGGCCCTGCTCGATACTGGCCGCGTGGGTGAAGATCACATCGGCAGTGGCGGCGCCCAGGTCGCGGCCTTGCTCCGAGTCGCCGGCCTGGAAAATCACCGGCTGGCCCTGGGGGGAGCGCTGGATATTCAGCGGGCCCACCACCGAGAAGTGTTCGCCCTGGTGATTCAGGCTGTGCAGCTTGCTCGGGTCGAGAAACTGCCCAGTGGCACGGTTGCGCACAAACGCATCGTCTTCGTAAGAATTCCACAGCCCCTGCACCACCTGAACGTGTTCGGCGGCACGCCCGTAGCGGGTGGCATAGTCGTAATGTTCGTCGCGGCTGTAATTGCCGGCGGTACCGGCATCGCCACTGGTCACCACGTTCCAGCCGGCGCGGCCTTTGCTGATCAGGTCCAGGGAGGCCAGGCGCCGGGCGACGTTATACGGCGAGTTATACGAGGTAGTCAGCGTACCGACCAGGCCGATATGCCGCGTGCTCACGGCCAGTGCCGACAGCAACGTCAGCGGCTCCAGGCGATTGAGGTAATGGGAGGGCGAGCCTTCGGTGATGAACTGGCTGTCGACGATGAACATTAGGTCGAACAGCGCCGCCTCGGCCTGGCGCGCTATCTCGATGTACCAATCGACGTTGACGCTGGCATCGGCCGGCAATTGCGGATCAAGCCACAGGTTATGGCGGCCCGGCCCACCGCAGCCCATGGTCAGGGCGCCCAGTTTGAGCTGTCTTTTAGTCATTGCGCAGTAGTCCTTCAAGCGGTCAGGGCTGGGTGGTGGCGACGGCGGGTTGCAAGGCGGCCGCGAATGAAGGGTCGAACAACGTGGCGGCCGAGTAGGACTTGACCAGGCCCAGGCCGGCAAAAAAGTCCACGGTCTTTTGCGCCTCGATGGGCGCCTGAGGCGCCAGCGGCTCGACGGTGGTGCGTGCGCGGGCAAACCAGACGCGGGCGATGTCGGCATCAGCGCGGGTGCGCTTGGCCCAGGCATCGGCATACGCGTTGGCGTTGGCCGGGCTTTGGCGGGCCCAGTCGCGGGCTTTTTTCAGGCGCTGGAGGAAGTCGCTGATGGGTTCACGCTTGGCCTCGACAGCACTGGCGTTGGCGGCAATGAAACTCTGGGCCGGGATCAAGTCTTCAGCGGTTGCCAGCACCCGCGCACCTTGGCGTTCCTGTTGCGTGACGTAGGGTTCCCAGGTAGCGATCACGTCAACCGCACCGCCTTCCAGCGCGTGGGAGGCATCCAGGGCGCTGAGGTAGCGCCATTGCAGCGAATCCCGCGCAACCCCGGCCTTGTCCAGTGCGGTCAGCAACAGTTGCTGGCTCCAGGAACCTTTCCAGATCGCAGCGCGCTTGCCTGCCAGATCGGCCAGGCTGTGGATCGACGAGTCTTTTTTTACCAGGATGGCTACGCCGTCGAGATTTTGCCGGCTGACGGCAATCACTTTGATCGGTGCACCCAAGGCGCCCAGGAACAACACCGGGGCATCCCCGAGCAGGCCCAGGTCCAGGCTGCCGACGTTGAGCGCTTCGGCCACCGGCGACCCGGCCGTGAACTGCTTCCAGTCCAGCGTGTAAGGCAGGTCATCGAGCACCCCCGCCGCTTCCATCACGGCCTGGGCGTTGTAGCTCTGGTCGCCGACCACCAGGGTTTGCGCCTGCGCCGTCAGGCACAGCAAAGAGGCGGCCAACCCGGCCGCCAGGGTTTTGAGGTAACGCACGTTCGTCTCCAGATGCCTTGTGGGGCATTCAAATCGATCCGCACGCACGGTCTCGGTTTTAAAAAGCTTTTATCTGTGGCGAGGGAGCTTGCTCCCGCTGGGCTGCGTAGCGGCCCCATGCTCCGGACAAAGAGCAGGGCCGCTTCGCGCCCCAGCGGGAGCAAGCTACCTCGCCACAGGTTTTTGGGTGTCCGGGCTATTTTCGTGGGGCTGAAGGCGAGATGTAAAATACTAATAACGCATAACCTAATTCATTAATAATGCGCATATCGCATCACGCTAGCGCGGCAATTCAACCCGAGCCACCAACCCCGACCCACGTCGATTGCTCAGGCTCAGCTCACCGCCCTGCTCGCGCACAATGGCCCGCGCTGCCGAGAGCCCAAGCCCTACCCCACCGGTATTGCGGTTGCGTGAGGTCTCGAGACGAAAGAAAGGGTCGAACACACGCTCCAGGTCCGCTTCGGGAATCCCCGGGCCCTCGTCGCTGACCTCGATGCGTACCCGCTGATCGTCAACACTCAGAGCAATGCTGGGGTGCCGGGCGTACTTGGCGGCATTTTCCAGCAGGTTGACCACCACCCGTTTAAGCGCCAATGGCCGGCCGTGATAGACCAGATGGGGCGGCCCCCGGAAGTCGACCGCCAACTGCTGGTCCCGATAGTCGTCGATGATGGTTTGCAGCAGTTCAGACAAATCGAATGCCGTGCTGTGCTCCAGTACCGTATCGTCGCGGAAAAACGCCAGCGCGGCGTTGATCATCGACTGCATTTCCTCGACATCGCGAATCAGCTTGTGCTGATGGTCCAGATCCTCCATGAACTCGCAGCGCAGGCGTATCCGCGTCAAAGGCGCGCGCAAGTCATGGGAAATGGCTGCCAGCATCTGGGTGCGTTCGCCGATGAAGTGCTGGATCTGCGCCTGCATGGTGTTGAAGGCGATAGTGGCCTGGCGTATTTCGTCGGGGCCTTCGATGTCGATGGGCGGTGCGCGCAGATCGCCGCCGAAGCGTCTGGCGGCACTGGCGAAACGCTGCAATGGCTTGGCCAATTGCCGGGTGGCCACCCAGGCGACCAGCAAGGTGGCGATCAACCCCAGGATGATGATCACCGCAATCCGCGTGGGTGCGCTCAGGCCCCAACTGCGTTCGGGTGGGATGAAGGACAACCAGCTGCCATCAAGTAACTGCACCAGCGCGACATAATGCGCGTCGGGGCTGCCACGGGGCCAATCGTCCGGGCTGTACACCTGAATGGTGCGCCCCGTGCCAAACAACGCCTGTATCCCCGGGACTTCGCCCGCCTGTAGCACGTTGCCGCCGCTGGGCAGGCCGAAATCCACGGGGTCGGTATGCCACGTCACCTGCAACCGGGCATCGCTGGCCGCTGCCGCCAGGTGCGAGCGTAACGGCGCAGGCGCCGCCTCGATCACTTTCAACGTCGCGGCCATTTGTTCCAGCAACCCCGTGCGGTCGATGGGCGGACGCGCCCACACCCCGGCCACCTGCACGAACAAGGCATTGAGGGCCAGTGAGGCGAGCATCGCGGCGAGAATGGTCAGGGCGATCCGCCGGTTCAGGGTGTCGCGGCGCAGCAGGCGGCGAATCATGCGCGGGTCACCGGGGCAGTGAACAGATAGCCGCCATTGCGCACGGTGCGGATCAGGTCCGGGCGCTTGCAATCGGGCTCGATCTTGCGCCGCAGCCGGCTGACCTGCACGTCGATGCTGCGGTCGAAGGCGTCGTGGCCCTGGCCGTGGGTCAGGTCGATCAACTGGTCGCGGGTGAGAATGCGCTGGGGGTGTTCGAGAAACACTACCAGCAGGTCGAACTCGCCACCGGACAACGGGATCATGACGCCCTCCGGCGAACGCAGCTCGCGACAGGTGATATCCAGATGCCAACCGGCGAAGGCAATCACCGGGCGTGAGCGCTCGTCGGCCGCGATGACCGGCTGTCCCGCACGCCGTTGCACAGCGCGCAGCCGGGCCAGCAATTCGCGCGGGGCGAAGGGTTTGGTCAGGTAGTCGTCGGCGCCCAGCTCCAGGCCAACAATGCGGTCGCTCAGCTCGCCCATGGCCGTGAGCATGATGATAGGGATGCCGAACTGCGCCCGCACTTTCTGGCAGAGGCTGAGGCCGCCTTCGCCGGGCAACATGAGGTCGAGGATGATCGTGTCCGGCCGCTGTTGTGCGACGGCCGCCCACATGGCCTCGCCGTCGGCGGCCACGTCGACTTCATAGGCGTGCTGGACGAAGAATTTCTTCAGCAATGCCAGCACTTCCACGTCGTCATCGACGATCAGCAGTCTGCTCACGTTCACAGATTCCCAGGCCAAAAAAAGAACGACATCTAAAACCATTCCGGCGCCGGGGTCATTTATTTCAATCGAGCAACATTCCTTCGCCACGGACACAACCCGGACATCTTTGGGCAAAACCTGTCGGGCATTCTGCACATCTCCCACTCACGAAAGACGCCTATGAAAGTTTCGAACAGCAGGTACACCGAGCAAGCAGCAGGCGATGCGCGGCCACTGGTACTGAGCCAGCGCACCTCTTCCCCGGCTCAGGATAGCCCGATGCTGTTCCAGGAATCCTGCCTGGGGCTGAACGCGGACCTGGACCGTATCGTGCTGCGTCGCTACTTCGAACACTACAGCCCCGACGCCGGGCGCTGGGTCGAGTACGCCCACTCCATTCCCATCGCCGAGCTTGTCCACTGGATCATGACCCATGGCCAGTTGCATATCGAATCGTCACACGACACTCCAAACGAACAGGCAACCCATTGATGGCCCGTAAATGCTCACTCCTGCTACTGATGGCGGCCACCCTGAGCCTGATGGCTTGCAGCAGCAACAAGGTCGAACCCGAGCGATATACAGGCTTTCTTCATGACTACAGCCTGCTTAAAGAACAACAGAGCCCGTCGGGCCAGACCGTACTGAGTTGGATCAGCCCGGCCTTGAAGCGCGGCCGCTACAAGCAGGTCTACCTGGCGCCTAGCCAGTTTTTCCCGGCTGTTGAACCCACCGCTCAGATCCCCCAAAGCACGCTCTCCCACGTCACCGGCTACTACGACCTGGTACTGCGCTCGGAACTTGGCAAATACGTTTACCTGGCCTCAAAACCTGGCCCTGACACCCTCACAGTACGCCCTGCCATCACCCGCATCGCCACCAGCCCACAGGGACTGCGGTTGTATGAGTGGCTGCCGATCACCCTGGTCGCAGCGGGCGTGAGCGCCGCCACAGGCATACGCGATCGAGACAGTGAAATCGCCACGGAGCTGTCATTGGAAGATGGTTCGACCGGCGATGTCGTGGCGGCCATGGTGCGTAAAGGCACCGGCGCCCCCCTGGCCAATGACAAGCAAGTCATGACCGCCGACAACGTCAAGGACGTGCTCGACGGCTGGGCCCGCGACCTGGGTACGTCGTACAGTGCAGTCGCTCGATAACCCTCGCCGCGCTCAAACGTCATAATCACAGGGGCATCTGCGTGGTAATCTCCCGGCACCACGAATAGACATTGATCGTCACTTGACGATGACCAAAGCCAGGAAAGACCATGCCCAAGATTTCTCACTCAGCGCTACGCCGTAACTTCCGTGACCTGCTGGCAACGCCCCTGTGCGTTGAAACCGCCTCCGTATTCGACCCCATGTCTGCCCGCATCGCGGCCGACCTGGGGTTTGAAGTGGGAATCCTGGGCGGCTCGGTCGCCTCCCTGCAGGTGCTGGCGGCCCCCGATTTTGCGTTGATTACCCTGAGTGAGTTCGTCGAGCAAGCCACCCGCATCGGCCGTGTGGCCCAGTTGCCCTTCATCGCCGATGCCGACCACGGCTACGGCAACGCCCTGAACGTGATGCGCACCGTCGAAGAACTGGAACGTGCCGGCGTCGCAGCGCTGACCATCGAAGACACGCTCTTGCCCGCGCAATTCGGGCGTAAATCCACGGACCTGATTTCCGTCGAAGAAGGCATCGGCAAGGTCAAGGCCGCGCTGGAGGCGCGTGTCGACCCGGCGCTGTCGATCATTGCGCGCACCAATGCCGGCGTGCTGCCCACCAGCGACGTGATTGCGCGGACCAAGGCCTACGAAAAGGCCGGTGCTGACGGCATCTGCATGGTCGGCGTCAAGGACTTCGACCACCTGGAGCAGATCGCGGAGAACCTCAGCGTTCCGCTGATGCTGGTGACCTACGGCAACCCACAACTGCACGACAGCGAGCGCCTGGCCAGCCTGGGCGTACGCATCGTGGTGGCCGGGCATGGCGCCTACTTCGCCGCGATCAAGGCCACTTACGACAGCCTGCGTGCCCAGCGCCAGCTGACCCACAGCACCTCGAACCTCAGTGCGACGGAATTGACCCACACCTACACCTTGCCTGAGAGCTATGTGGCGTGGGCCGAAGAGTTCATGGATGTAAAAGAGTAATCAATCACTACGGCTCAGCCGTTGGCGCATCCCTGCGCTGGCGGCCGGGCCGGGCTGTACCACGCACTGATCCATCGCCACCCACGCACCTTCCTCCGTCGCCATCATCGGCTGCACCGGCCGGCCCGTCTCGCGTTCCACCACCTCGACACTGATGCCCTCCTCGGCGTAATGCCGATTGCCCCACGCCACCAACGCCATCAGCACCATACGAAAGTCTTCGCCTCTGGCCGTCGGCACGTATTCGTACCGTGGCGGCCGCTCGCTGTAGGCGCGGCGCTCCAGCATCCCCGCTTCTACCAAGCCATTAAGGCGGCGCGTCAGCATGTTGGGCGCGATGCCCAGGCTGCGCGAGAACTCGTCAAAACGGCGCAAGCCGTGCAAGGCGTCGCGCATGATCAGCATGCTCCACCACTCCCCTACCCGTTCAAGGCTACGGGCGATGGGGCATTCGGCACTGATGAGGGATTTGCGCTGCATAAGTATTCCTGTGTGCGAGTACAAACTTGTATGACGCCATGTTACTTTCATGATGATAGTGACGTCCATACGCTGTGTATCCTTCAAGCAACAGGAGTCGATTGAGCATGAGTAAACGTATCGTCGTGACGGGCATGGGCGCGCTGACGCCGCTGGGGTCGAGCGTGGAATCCACTTGGCAGCGCTTGCTGGACGGACAGTCGGGCATCCGCCGGTTGCCGGAAGAATTGATCGGTGATCTTGCGGTCACCATCGGCGGCCAGGTGCAAAGTGTGTTGCAAGACCCCGAAGCCGGTTTTGATCCTGATCGACTGTTGGCAGCCAAGGAACAGCGCAAGATGGACCGCTTTATCCTGTTTGCCCTGGCGGCGGCGGATGAAGCCCTGAAGCAGGCCAATTGGGCCCCCAGAACACCCGAGGAGCAGGAACGCACGGCAACCATCATCGCCTCCGGCGTGGGCGGTTTCCCGGCCATTGCCGATGCGGTGCGCACCACCGACAGCAAGGGCCCGCGTCGTTTGTCGCCCTTCACCATTCCATCGTTTCTGAGCAACATGGCCGCCGGGCATGTGTCGATCAACTATGGCTTGAAAGGCCCGCTGGGTGCGCCAGTAACCGCGTGTGCCGCCGGGGTTCAGGCTATCGGCGACGCAGCGCGAATGATTCGCGCCGGGGACGTCGACGTCGCGGTATGCGGCGGTGCCGAAGCGGCGATTCATCGCGTCAGCCTTGCCGGATTCGCCGCAGCGCGAGCGTTGTCCAGCGATTTCAATGTCACCCCGCAGCGCGCTTCGCGACCCTTCGATCAGGCGCGCGACGGCTTTGTGATGGGCGAAGGCGCCGGCATTCTGGTAATTGAAGAACTCGAACATGCCCTGGCGCGGGGCGCGCAGCCGATTGCCGAACTGGTGGGCTATGGCACCAGTGCAGACGCCTATCACATGACCGCAGGGCCTGAAGACGGTGACGGTGCGCGCCGGGCAATGACTCAAGCGTTGCGCCAGGCGGGCATCGAGGCGTCGCAGGTGCAGTACCTGAATGCCCACGCGACCTCCACACCTGTGGGAGACAAAGGCGAGCTGGCGGCAATCAGGACGCTATTCGGTACTGGCGGTAGCCCGGCGATCAGCTCGACAAAATCCGCCACCGGCCACTTGCTCGGTGCTGCGGGGGGCATCGAAGCCGTCTTCACCGTGCTTGCCCTGCGTGACCAGATCGCGCCAATGACACTCAACCTGGAAAACCCGGACGCCCTCGCCGACGGCCTGGACATGGTGCGCGATGAGGCGCGTCCTATGCCGATTGAATATGCGCTGTCCAATGGCTTCGGCTTTGGCGGCGTGAACGCCAGCGTGCTGTTCCGACGCTGGATATAAGCCGGGGTTTGCCCCTGGAGTGAATTTCACCGACCATGGCGCCTTTCTGTTCCTGCCAACACGAGGTGCCCATGGCCAACCACGACCTGTCCTATACCCCTGACCCGGACGCCGATTCCATCTCCTCCGACGTAATCGGCTTCAACGGCATCCTGGTCTCCACCCAGATTCCCACCCATGCCGATGGCAGCCTGGAACTGGGCGATATCACCCTGCAAAGCGAGTGCACCCTGCAAGCGCTGAAAGTCGCGCTGGAAAAAGCCGGCAGCTCCATGGACCGGGTCATGCACCTGACCATCTACCTCACCGACATGGCCGACCGTGCTGCGTTCAACGAGGTCTACAAGCGCTTTTTCGCCAAGCCCTGGCCAGTGCGGGCGGCAGTGGGCGTTGCCGCCTTGGCGGTGGAAGGTATGCGGGTGGAAGTGACGGCGATGGCTGCCAAGGCTTGAATCTGTGACGCCGTTAACGCCGATCTGATAGGAATGTCGAACGCGGTCAAAGAGGTGGGCTTGCCTGCGATAGCGGTGGTGAATGTTCCATCGCCATCGCAGCATAGGTATCTACACAACTGTGCAGTTCGCCGCAGCCCCCGGTAACTACGATGCGAAGCGAGCCGCTCTTGATCTTGATCTGCTTTTGATCTTAGGCGCCCCGTTAAACCACGCTGGCCGGAATTCGACAGGGATTTGGGGGGTAAACCGGCAGGGATGCCGGTTTAGCCGCCCCGCGCCATGGATG
>JACRYN010000022.1_pt1 | contig 91513 bp, 94 predicted proteins | sample 8023231 | NCBI WGS metagenome assembly JACRYN01 (sample SAMN15756473, study PRJNA655841) | gut metagenome | isolation source: fecal sample D84 from domestic dog with diarrhoea | host: Canis lupus familiaris | place: South Africa: Mmabatho, Mahikeng | collected 2019-09
AACCGTTGACCTCTTGCATGCCATGCAAGCGCTCTCCCAGCTGAGCTATAGCCCCTCATCGGTGAGGACGGGGCGAATCTTAATGGTGGTTTGGAAACGTGTCAAATTTATTTTCAACAATTTCCAAAATTTTTTGCCGGGATAACAATCACTTACCGACGAAACCCCGGAAAACCAGGGTTTCGTGCCCTAAGCGGCCTGCTTAGGCGATAGCGCCCAGCAGCTTTTCCCATTCCTTGTTTTCTTTCTTCGACACACCACCAAGCAAATCAAGGGCTTGGCGCAGACGGAAACGGGTCAGGTCCGGGCCGAGAATTTCCATCGCATCGAGCACCGACACCGAACTGGCCTGCCCGGTGATGGCGGCAAACATCAGCGGCATGGCATCGCGCAGTTTCAGCTCAAGGGATTCCACCACCGCCTGGATGGTCGCGGTAATCGCATCCTTCTCCCACTGACGCAGGCTTTCAAGCTTCCACAGGATCAACTGCATCAGCTGGCGAACCTGGTCACCGGAGAGCTTCTTCGACTCGAACAGCTTGGGATCGGGATTCACGCCGCCAGCAAAGAAGAAATTGGCCAAGGGTGCGACCTGGCTGAACGTCTCTACCCTGCCCTGCACCAGTGGCGCTATCTTCATCATGTACTCGGGGTTCAACGCCCACTGCTGCACACGGCTGGCGAACTCTTGCACCGGCAGGTCACGCAGCCACTGGCCGTTGAGCCACGAAAGCTTCTCGACATCGAAGATCGGGCCGCCGAGGGAGACGCGGGACAGGTCGAAGTTGTCGACCATTTCCTGCAACGAGAACTTCTCGCGCTCGTCCGGCATCGACCAGCCCATGCGGCCCAGGTAGTTGAGCATCGCCTCGGGCATGAAGCCCATGCGCTCGTAGAAGGTCACCGACGTGGGGTTCTTGCGCTTGGACAGCTTGCTCTTGTCCGGGTTACGCAGCAGCGGCATGTAGCACAGCTGCGGTTGCTCCCAGCCGAAGTATTCGTACAGCAGGATCAGTTTCGGCGCCGATGGCAGCCACTCTTCGCCGCGCAGCACATGGGTGATGCCCATCAGGTGGTCATCGACCACGTTCGCCAGGAAGTACGTCGGCAAGCCGTCGGTCTTCATCAGCACCTGCATGTCCATGCGGTCCCACGGGATCTCGACGTCACCGCGCAGCATGTCCGGCACCACGCAAACGCCTTCGCTTGGCACTTTCATACGAATGACGTGAGGCTCACCGGCGGCCAGGCGCGCAGCCACTTCTTCCTTGGACAACAGCAACGCACGACCATCGTAACGCGGGGTCTCGCCACGGGCCTGCTGCTCGGCGCGCATCTGGTCCAGTTCTTCGGCGGTGCAGAAGCACGGGAAGGCATGGCCCATGTCAACCAGTTGCTGGGTGTATTGCTTGTAGATGTCGCTGCGCTCGCTCTGGCGATACGGGCCATGCGGGCCGCCGACATCCGGGCCTTCAGCCCAGGTAATGCCCAACCAGCGCAAGGCATCGAAAATCTGCTGTTCCGACTCACGGGTGGAACGCAGTTGATCGGTATCTTCGATCCGCAGGATGAATTCACCACCATGCTGCTTGGCAAAGCAGTAGTTGAACAGGGCGATGTAAGCAGTACCGACGTGGGGATCCCCAGTAGGCGATGGCGCAATGCGCGTGCGGACGGTGGTCATGGCAGGTCTCGAATGGGCGATAAAACTGAAAATTGAAACAAGGGGCGAATGGTAACAGCCTGGGGGATATCTGGAAAACCGAGGCGCGGCCATCGCAGGCAAGCCAGCTCCCACATTTTGACCGCATTCACAGATCAATGTGGGAGCCGGGCTTACACGCGATGGGGCCAGCCCAATCAACGCAAATCAAACAGCCAGCAGGCGCTCACGCAACTTGCCAATCTCATCCCGCGTCTGCGCCGCCGCTTCAAACTCCAGATCCCGCGCCAACTGGTACATCTTCTCTTCCAGCTGTCGAATCCGCTTGGTGATCTCACTCGGTGAGCGCAGTTCGTTCTCGTACTTGGCGCTCTCCTCGGCGGCCTTGGCCATGCCCTTGCGCTTCTTGCTGCGCGAGCCCGGCACGGTGGCGCCTTCCATGATGTCGGCAACGTCCTTGAACACACCTTTGGGGGTAATACCGTGTTCCAGGTTGAACGCGATCTGCTTGTCGCGACGACGCTGGGTCTCGCCAATCGCACGCTCCATGGAACCGGTGATGCGGTCCGCATACAAGATCGCCCGCCCATTGAGGTTACGCGCCGCTCGGCCGATGGTCTGGATCAGCGAGCGTTCGGAGCGCAGGAAGCCCTCCTTGTCCGCATCCAGGATCGCCACCAGCGACACTTCCGGCATGTCCAGGCCTTCACGCAGCAGGTTGATCCCCACCAGCACATCGAAGGTGCCCAGGCGTAGATCGCGGATGATTTCCACGCGTTCTACGGTGTCGATGTCCGAGTGCAGGTAACGCACGCGCACGCCGTGGTCGGCCAGGTAATCAGTCAAGTCTTCGGACATGCGCTTGGTCAGGGTGGTGACCAGCACCCGCTCTTCCAGGGCCACGCGCTTGTTGATTTCAGAGAGCAAGTCGTCGACCTGGGTCAGCGCCGGGCGAATTTCGATTTCCGGGTCCACCAGGCCTGTGGGACGTACCAGTTGCTCGATGACGCGGCCCGCATGTTCGGCTTCATAGTTGCCGGGCGTCGCCGACACGAAGATGGTCTGCGGGCTGATGGCTTCCCACTCGTCAAAGCGCATTGGCCGGTTGTCCAGCGCCGACGGCAGGCGGAAGCCGTACTCCACCAGGGTTTCCTTACGTGAGCGGTCACCCTTATACATGGCCCCCACCTGCGGCACGCTGACGTGGGATTCGTCGATCACCAGCAAGGCGTCCGGCGGCAGGTAGTCATAGAGCGTCGGTGGCGGCGCCCCGGAGTCACGGCCCGACAGGTAACGCGAGTAGTTTTCGATGCCGTTGCAGTAACCCAGTTCCAGGATCATCTCCAGGTCGAAGCGAGTGCGCTGCTCCAGGCGCTGGGCTTCCACCAGCTTATTGTTGGAACGCAGGTATTCCAGGCGCTCGGCCAGCTCGACCTTGATGCCCTCGATGGCGCTCATCAGGGTTTCGCGCGGGGTCACGTAGTGGCTTTTCGGGTAGAAGGTGAAGCGTGGCAGCTTGCGGATCACCTCGCCGGTCAATGGGTCGAAGGCTGACAGGCTTTCGACCTCATCATCGAACAGTTCGATGCGGATGGCTTCCAGGTCGGATTCGGCCGGGTAGATGTCGATCACATCGCCGCGCACCCGGAAGGTGGCGCGGGCGAAGTCCATGTCGTTACGGGTGTACTGCAGGCTCGCCAGACGGCGCAGCAGTTCGCGCTGATCGAGTTTATCGCCGCGATCGACGTGCAGCACCATCTTCAAATAGGTTTCCGGGCTACCCAGACCATAGATGCACGACACCGTGGTGACGATGATCGCGTCTTTGCGCTCCAGCAGTGCCTTGGTGGCCGACAGCCGCATCTGCTCGATGTGGTCGTTGATCGACGCATCCTTCTCGATAAAAGTATCGGACGACGGCACATAGGCTTCGGGCTGGTAGTAGTCGTAGTAGGAAACGAAGTACTCCACCGCGTTGTTGGGGAAGAACGCCTTGAACTCACCGTAGAGCTGCGCCGCCAGGGTTTTGTTTGGCGCCAGCACCAGGGTCGGGCGGTTGGTCTGGGCGATCACATTGGCGATGCTGAAGGTCTTGCCGGAACCGGTCACCCCAAGCAGCGTCTGGTGCGCCAGGCCGGCCTCGATGCCTTCGACCATCTGACGAATGGCTTCCGGTTGATCGCCGGCGGGTTCAAAACGGGTAACGAGCTGGAAATCCGACATAACGTACCTCGTGAAGTCACCCCAGACTCGACACCGCCAGGGACGAAATAGCTCAGCAACCCGCGATTAGTCATCGCAGGTTGCAGGAAAAAACCATGATAGCTGTAGAAGTGGTGTCGAATGTGACGGGTTTCAAGGCCGTCTTCCTACACGACCTTTATCGTCAATGTTGCAATAAGACTAACGGTCAGCAAATAAACCGAAAAACTTGGCCGAAAAGCCGTTTCCGTTGTCGCTCTCAGCCGTGATGGCCTCTATACTAGCTCCCCGTTTGTGCACCGCTCTAGTGCATTCGGCTGGAGCGCGACACGTCCCTCCTACCCCCCATAGAGCTGCCGCAAAAATGAGCCTGTTCTCCGCTGTCGAAATGGCACCACGCGATCCAATCCTGGGCCTCAACGAAGCATTCAACGCCGACACACGAACCACCAAGGTGAACCTTGGCGTGGGCGTTTACTGCAACGAGGAGGGGAAGATTCCACTCTTGCGTGCCGTTGCCGAAGCGGAAGCCATTCGTGTGGCGCAACATGCCGCCCGAGGCTACTTGCCAATCGACGGCATCGTGGCGTACGACCAGGCCGTGCAAAAGCTGCTGTTTGGCGCTGAGTCGCCACTGTTGAGCGCAGGCCGTGTGATTACCGCCCAGGCCGTGGGCGGCACTGGCGCGCTGAAAATCGGCGCCGACTTCCTCAAGCAACTGCTGCCCAACGCCGTCGTCGCCATCAGCGACCCAAGCTGGGAAAACCACCAGGCGCTGTTTGAAAAAGCCGGTTTCCCGGTGCAGACCTACCGCTACTACGACGCCGCCACCCACGACGTGAACCGTGCCGGCCTGCTCGAAGACCTCAACGCCCTGCCGCCACAGTCCATCGTGGTGCTGCACGCTTGCTGCCATAACCCGACCGGCGTCGACCTCAGCCCGGCCGACTGGCAAAACGTGCTGGACGTGGTCAAGGCCAAGAACTTGGTGCCGTTCCTCGACATGGCCTACCAGGGCTTCGGCGATGGCATCCACGAAGACGCCGCCGCGGTGCGCCTGTTCGCTGAGTCGGGCCTGACCTTCTTTGTATCCAGCTCGTTCTCCAAGTCGTTCTCGCTGTATGGCGAACGCGTAGGCGCGCTGTCGATCGTCAGCGAGTCCAAGGAAGAAAGCGCGCGCATCCTGTCTCAGGTCAAGCGTGTGATCCGCACCAACTACTCCAACCCGCCGACCCACGGCGCAGCCATCGTCGCCGCCGTACTCAACAACCCGGAACTGCGCGCCCAGTGGGAAGCCGAACTGGCCGAGATGCGCCTGCGCATCCGTGGCATGCGCGAGCAGATGGTGGCCGAACTGGCCAAGGCTGCTCCAGGCCATGACTTCAGCTTCGTCGGCCGCCAGCGTGGGATGTTCTCCTACTCCGGTTTGAGCGTTGAGCAAGTCACCCGCCTGCGCACCGAATTCGGGATCTATGCGCTGGATACCGGTCGCATCTGCGTGGCGGCGCTGAACCAGTCGAACATTGGTGCAGTGACCAAGGCGATTGTGCAGGTGCTGTAAGAGAGCACACGTTATACGAAGGGGGAAGCCAATGGCTTCCCCCTTTTTATTGGCGAACACACTAGACTGAACATCGACTGCCCCCTTGCTGTGAGAGCTTTATGAGAAACGACGACCTGGATCTGCGCGCCGACCGCGACGAACTGCACGACTACGCCCCACGCGCACCGCAAGCCAAGCGGCAGAAGAGCTTGGTGCTGCAGGTAGCGCTGGGAGTATTCCTCGGTGGGTTGGCGTTATGGCTGGTACAACTGGGCGCGACGGCAATCATGGCCAAACTGGCCATGGGCACCCTGCAATTTGGCGGCTGACCCGCTCTCCTGTAGGAGCGAGCTTGCTCGCGAAAAACCCAAAGACACCGCGTTCATCCAGAATGCCCGCGTTATCGTTAACGGTCTTCGCGAGCAAGCTCGCTCCTACAAAACCCGCGTTCTTCCAGCAGTTTTACGAAACTGTTCAAACTCTGCGACACCGTGCCCCGCCGCCAGATCAGCCAGGTATTCAAGATACGGAACGTGTCGGGCAGCGGCCACACGCTCACCGCCGCACACCCCGGCATACTCTCCAGCATACTGCGCGGCATCAGCGCCAGCCCGGCCCCGGCGCTGACACAGGCCAACATGCCGTGGTACGACTCGATCTCGAAGATCCTGCCCGGCACCGCGCCATCCTGTGAGAACCAGCGTTCGAAGTGATGCCGGTAAGAGCAGTTGGAGCGAAACGTATAGATGTTCTCGCCATTCACATCCTGGCCGCGGGTGATCGGCGCGTGATGCAGTGGCGCAATCACCACCATCTCTTCCTCGAACACCGCCACACCCTCCAGCGTGGAATGCAGCACCGGCCCATCGACAAAGGCCGCCGTCAGCCGGCCCGACAGCACGCCTTCGATCATGGTGCCCGAGGGGCCCGTGCTCAGGTCTAGCTCGACCTTGGTGTATTGCTGGTTATACGCTGCCAGTAACGCAGGTATACGGACGGCCGCCGTGCTCTCCAGCGAGCCCAGGGCAAAGGCGCCTTGGGGCTCCTCCCCCGCCACCGTCGCACGGGCTTCTTGCACAAGGTCGAGAATGCGCCGCGTATAGCCAAGGAAATTCCACCCGGCCGGCGACAGGCGCAGGCGGCTTTTCTCGCGGATAAACAACTCCACGCCCAGGTCCTGCTCCAGTTGTTTGATGCGCGTGGTGAGGTTCGACGGCACCCGATGAATCAACTGCGCGGCGGCGCTGATGCTGCCTTGCTCGGCAACGGCCTTGAAGATTTCCAGCTGCACCAGATCCAAATCATTCTCCAATCATGTACATGATCGTTCCCACGCTCTGCGTGGGAACGCTGCCTCGGACGCTCCGCGTCCGATCGTTGGCGCATAGGTCTTTGACGCGGAGCGTCATGGAATGCATTCCCACGCAGAGCGTGGGGACGATCTAACATTCTCGAATTGAGAACATATTACTTATTATTATTCAGTTTCCAGAAAACATACAACACCGTACGCTGGCCCTATTCCACTCATTCAGCCGGACGGTGCCATGAACAATGTTATCTCCCACCAGACCCACGCCCTGTCGATCAACCCCGCCAACGGCGAAACAGTCGGCAGCTACCCCTACGAAAGCGCAGAACAACTGAACGCCGCCCTCGCCCGCTCGACCACTGCCTTCCGCACCTGGCGCCGCACGCCTGTGAGCCAGCGCGCCGAATACCTGCTGGCCCTGGCTGCCGCCCTGCGTGAGCAAGCTGAAGAGATGGCGCAAATGATCACCCTGGAAATGGGCAAACCCATCGCCCAGGCCCGCGCCGAAATCGAAAAATGCGCGCAACTGAGCGAATGGTACGCCGCCCACGGGCCGGCCATGCTCGCCCCGGAGCCCACCCTGGTGGACAACGGCAGCGCCCGGATCGAATACCGCCCACTGGGCCCGATCCTCGCGGTAATGCCGTGGAATTTCCCGGTGTGGCAAGTGCTGCGCGGCGCGGTGCCGACCCTGCTCGCCGGCAACACCTATGTGCTCAAACACGCGCCAAACGTGATGGGCAGCGCCTATCTGATCCAGCAAGCGCTGCGTAAAGCCGGTTTCGCTGAAGGCGTGTTCGAAGTGATCAACGTCACCCAGGAGGGCGTGTCCGCTGCCATCGCCGACCCACGCATCGCCGCTGTGACCCTCACCGGCAGCGTGCGCGCAGGCATCGCCATCGGCTCACAGGCCGGGGCCGCATTGAAGAAATGCGTGCTGGAACTGGGTGGCTCCGACCCGTTTATCGTGCTCAACGACGCCGACCTCGACGCCGCCGTGCAAGCCGCGGTCATCGGCCGCTTCCAGAACAGCGGCCAGGTCTGCGCCGCCGCCAAGCGCTTGATCATCGAAGCGGGCGTGGTTGAAGCCTTCACCGCCAAATTCCTTGAAGCCAGCCGCGCCCTGGTGATGGGCGAGCCCACCGCGGACGCCACCTATATCGGCCCCATGGCGCGCTTTGATCTGCGTGACGAACTGCACGGCCAGGTCCAGGCGACCCTGGAAGAAGGCGCCACGCTGCTGCTGGGCGGCCATAAAGTCGCGGGCGCGGGCAATTACTATGAACCGACCATCCTGGCCGACGTCACCGACCACATGACGTCGTTCAAACAGGAACTGTTCGGCCCCGTGGCATCGATCATCACCGCCCGCGACGCCGAGCACGCCGTGGCGCTGGCCAATGACAGCGAGTTTGGCCTGACCGCGAGCATCTTCACGGCCGATTCCGCAAAGGCGCGGGCGATTGCCGATCAGTTGGAAACCGGCGGGGTCTTTGTCAACGCGTTCAGCGTGTCGGACCCGCGGGTGGCATTTGGCGGCGTGAAGAAAAGCGGGTTCGGCCGCGAGCTGTCGCACTTCGGCGTACGCGAGTTCTGCAATGCGCAGACGGTATGGCTGGATCGTAAGTAGCCTGCCAGCATTGGCGCTTCAACAATTAATATGCCGTCGCACGCACTGAACCAACCCGTCCAGTGCCGGGGGATTCACCGGCGCGAGTACACAGACTGTGTGCTCGCGCTCGCCCTCCGCTACTGTCAGGGTGTAATGCACTCGGCCTGGGTTGCCAGGCTCGGGATCGGTGCTTTGCGGCAACTGGAAAAAATCGCACGCTTCAATCAGTTGCCGCAACTCCTGCTGGTCGGGCTCGGGCAACGCGTCCAACTCTACCGTGCGCGGCTTGGCCAACCCCGGAAAAAACGCCGGTCCGCCGCTTTCCTTGATTGAAATTCGCATGGCTGTTCCTCGCCGCGCAGGCGGCTTCGTCAAACGTTTATACCTACCGCTTTCCAGCCTTCCTTGACTGCCTTGTGCTCAGCTTTGTTCACACCATAAAGCTGACCGGCAATATCGTGGGTAATGCGCGCAAAACGCAAAAACCCGGAATTGGGCCGCAGCCGCGAATCGCGCAGTGCGTCATACCAGATACACCCGGCACGCTCCCAGGCGAACCCGCCAATCCGGGTGGCCACCTGATAGAACGCGTGGTTGGGAATGCCGGAATTGATATGCACCCCGCCATTGTCCTCGTAAGTTTGCACAAAATCATCCATGTGCCCAGGCTGTGGGTCTTTGCCCAGCAGCTTGTCATCAAACGCAGTGCCTGGCGCCTTCATCGAGCGCAGCGCCGTGCCCTTGATCTTTTTGGTAAACAGCCCCTTGCCGATCAACCAGTCGGCGTCCTCGGCCGTTTGCTTCAGCGCGTACTGCTTGATCAACGAGCCAAACACATCCGACAACGACTCGTTCAGCGCACCGGATTGATTGAAATACATCAGCTTGGCTTCATCCTCGGTCACGCCATGGGCCAACTCATGGCCAATGACGTCGAGTGCCACGGTAAAGCGGTTGAACAACTGCTGGTCGCCATCGCCGAACACCATCTGGGTTGAGTTCCAGAAGGCATTGTTGTAGTCCTGGCCGAAGTGCACCGTGGCGTCCAGCGCCATGCCCGCATCGTCGATGGAATTGCGATCGAATACCTGGTCAAAAAAATCGAAGGTTGCGCCCAGGCCGTCATAGGCTTCGTCTACTGCGGCATCGCCACTGGCGGGCTGCCCTTCACCGCGAATCAGCTTGCCGGGCAGGCTGTCGGTGTTTTCGGCGCTGTAGATCGAGCGTTGCTTCTCGGCGCCCACGGCCAGTGCCATGCGGGCCGGGCCCTTGGCGGGTACCGCGACCATGCGCAACGAGCGGAACGTGCTGTCCTTGGCACGCGTGCGTAATGCGACTTCCCGTTGGGCTTTGTCGCCGTGGCGGGCGATCTGGTCGAGCATGTACGGCGGGATCAGGCAAAAAATCGGGTTGCGCGGTTGGCGAACACACATGAGCTGGCTCCTTTTTGGCGTGTGATGAACGTCCGGGTAACGGTTTTCAGGATAGTCCTGAGTTAGCCACCTGGGCCAAATTGTCATGGTTTTGTGTTTCAGTGGTGTTTATCCCAGGCCCATAAGGAACATGCCCATGCCCGCCCGCGCAGCCAACATCGACCTTTCCCACCGCCCAAGGCTTGCCGACCTGCGCCCATTGGTCGCGGCCAGCCCCACCCTGCTGGAAGCCAGAGCCGCGACGCCGCGCGTCACCGCGGCCAAGGACCTCAAAAACCGCGCTGGCTATGCCGACGACTTCCTCAGCGACTTCGTGGTGCCATGGCCCACGGTTGACCAGCCACTGGCGGGCGATGTGCAACCCAAGCGCCTGGACTACACGCATTTCTCCATCACCATGTCGCACGCTCGACGACTGGCGCTGTACGTGGGGGTGAATATCGATGGCGCCAAGCATGTGGACATCACGCGCAGCAACGACACCTGGGCCTACGATGGTCGCCTGCCCCTGGAGGCGCAGGTAGGTGAAGACCTTTATGCCGGCAATGGCCTGGACCGTGGCCACCTGGTGCGGCGCCAGGACCCCAACTGGGGCGATGAGGCCAACACCGCCAACTTCGACACCTTTCACTTCACCAACTGCTCGCCACAGATGAGCGGCTTCAACCAGAAGACCTGGCTGGAGCTCGAAGACTACATTCTCGACAACACCCAGCGCTGGAAAGCCCGAGCCACGGTGTTTACCGGGCCAGTGTTCGCCGATGACGACCGACTGTACCGTGGCGTGAAAATCCCCAAGGCGTTCTGGAAAGTAGTGGCCTACCTCAGCGACGATGGCAAGCCGTCCGCCAGCGCCTACATGATTGACCAGAGCCGCGAACTGGGCCAACTCGACCTGGTATTCGGCCCGCTTCGAACCTACCAGCGCAGTGTGATTGCGATCGAACAATTGACCGGTATCCGCTTCGCCAACCTGGCCGACTACGACGGCTTCAGCAACGAAGAGCGCGCCACAGGCACCCGGATCGAAGCGCTGATCCGCGGCCCCCAGGATATTCGGCTCTGACGCTTCTTTTGTAGGAGCGAGCTTGCTCGCGAAGCACCTGAGAACGCCGCGGCGCATCAGGCTCCCCGCGTTATCGTTGACGACCTTCGCGAGCAAGCTCGCTCCTACAGGGGGTGATCGCTTACCATACCGCCGCCGGTTCCCGTATGGGACTAACAGGGAATTCGAAACGCCGCACGCGACGTGAAACGAAACTGCCCCCGCAACTGTAGATGCCGAGCCTGCCCTTGAATGCCACTGGACCACGTCCGGGAAGGCGGGGCATGGCGACGACGCATCAGTCAGGAGACCTGCCGGCCCAGCTAACTCACTAACCGGCGGGGTGTCCGGGAAGGACATCCTGGCCCTGCGCATCAGCAGCCTCCATGGGCGTATTTCCGAGCCGTACCTCCCCTGCTGCACCTACGGTTCACAAGGAGATCGCCTCATGCTGCCACGCGTTACCGCCCTGATCGCAGGCTTGGGTATGTGTGCCCTGGCGCAAGCCGCGCCCACTCAGTACCCGCTGACCCTGCAAAACTGCGGCAGCACCCTGACCTTCCAGCACGCCCCCGCCCGCAGCGTCACCATCGGCCAGGCCGCCACCGAGATGCTGTATGCCCTGGGCGTGGGCGACAAGGTGGTCGGCACTTCGCTGTGGTTCAACAACGTGGCGGCGCAGTACAAGGCCCAGGACGATCACATCGAGCGCCTGGCCAACAACGAGCCCAGCTTCGAAGCCGTACTCGCCAAGCGCCCGCAACTGGTGGCCGCCGAGCTGGAATGGGTGGTGGGCCCCCAAGGCGTGGTCGGTACCCGTGAGCAGTTTCATGAACTGAAGATCCCCACCTACCTGTTGCCGTCCGATTGCGAAGGCAAGGACAACCTGGTCGGCGCCGACGGCACGCGATTGGAGCCCTTTCGCATCGAGACGATCTACCAGAGCCTCCAGCAACTGGCGCAGATTTTCGACGTGCAGGATCGCGGCCAACAACTGACCGACGAACTCAAGGCGCGCCTGGCCAAGTCCGTCGCCACGGCCCAGGGCAAGGGCTTGCAGCAAGCCAGCGCACTGGTGTGGTTTTCCAGCGCCGAAATGGCCAGCGACCCTTACGTAGCCGGCCACAAAGGCGTGCCGCAATTCATGCTGCAAACCCTTGGCTTGCGTAACGTGGTGCAGTCCGATGAGGAGTGGCCTGCCGTCGGCTGGGAAACCATCGCCAAGGCCAATCCCACCTTCCTGGTGATCGCACGCATGGATCGCCGTCGCTACCCGGCCGACGACCATGAAAAGAAACTCGCCTTCCTGCGCAGCGACCCCGTGACCCGCAACATGGACGCAGTGAAGAACAACAGCATCATCATCCTCGACGCTCTGGCCTTGCAGGCGAGCCTGCGCACCTTCGAGGGCCTTGAACAACTGGCGGCCGCCATTGACGGCTACCACCTGGGCCAATGATGCGCACCCTACTCGCCCTGGCGTTGCTGCTGCTCGCCCTGCTCGCTGGCGTCGCCATCGGTGAAACCGCCATCGAACCGCAGGTGGTGCTGCAGGTGCTCGCCAATAAACTCTGGGGCGCCGGCTACGTACTGGACCCCATCGACGAAGGCGTGGTGTGGAACTACCGCCTCACCCGTGCCCTGGTGGCCGCAGCTTGCGGCGCAGGGTTGGCGACGTGCGGCGTGATCCTGCAATCGCTGCTGCGTAACCCGCTGGCCGACCCGTACCTGCTGGGCATCAGCGCCGGCGCGTCAACCGGTGCGGTACTCGTGGCCTTGATAGGCGTGGGCGGTGGCCTGGTGTCGTTGTCGGCGGGCGCGTTTGTGGGGGCGATGGCGGCCTTTGCGCTGGTGACTCTGCTCGCACGAGCCAGTGGATCGTCCAGCGGCACCGGGCAGATTATCCTCGCGGGCATCGCCGGTTCACAGTTGTTCAATGCCCTGACCGCGTTCCTGATCACCAAGTCGGCCAGCTCCGAACAAGCCCGCGGCATTATGTTCTGGCTGCTGGGCAACCTCAGCGGCGTGCGCTGGCCGTCGGTGTGGTTGGCGGTGCCGGTGGCGGTCGTGGGGCTCGCGGTGTGCCTGTGGCACCGGCGTGCACTGGATGCGTTCACCTTCGGCAGCGACTCGGCAGCCTCCCTCGGCATCCCGGTGCGCCGCGTGCAATTTGTGCTGGTGGCCTGCGCCGCGCTGGTGACGGCGGTGATGGTATCCATCGTCGGCTCCATCGGGTTTGTCGGCTTGGTGATTCCCCATGCGGTGCGCCTGTTGCTTGGCACCGGGCATTCGCGTTTGCTGCCGGCCAGTGCCTTGGGTGGCGCGCTGTTTTTGATCGCTGCGGACGTGCTGTCGCGCACCTTGATCAAGGGCCAGGTGATTCCGGTGGGTGTGGTCACCGCATTGGTGGGCGCGCCAGTGTTTGCGCTGATCCTGATTGGCCGGAGGAATGCGCGATGAGCGTACTCAGTTGCCGCGGCCTGGGCTTCAAAGTGCGTGAGGCGCAGTTGCTGCGTGACATTGACCTGGACGTGCGGTTGGGTGAAACCCTCGGTATCGTCGGGCCCAATGGCTCGGGCAAATCCACCCTGCTCAAATTGCTGGCCGGTTTGCGTGTGCCAGCCAGCGGCGAAGTTCGCCTGGGTGGCAAGCGGCTCGGTGAGTTGTCGCGCCGCACCATCGCGCAGCAATTGGCGGTTGTGGAGCAACAGGCCGACACCGACGACGCCATCCGCGTGTTCGACGCCGTGGCCCTGGGTCGCACGCCGTGGCTGTCGGCATTGAGCCCCTGGTCGCGTGAAGACGATGCCATCGTGCACCAGGCCCTGCATGACGTAGACGCCACCCACCTGAGCCAACGCGCCTGGCGCAGCCTCTCGGGTGGCGAACGCCAGCGCGTGCACATCGCTCGCGCCCTGGCGCAACGCCCGCAGATTTTATTGTTGGATGAGCCGACCAATCACCTGGATATCCAGCATCAACTGGCGATCCTCAAAGGTGTGCAAGGCTTGCCGGTGACCACCTTGATTGCCCTGCATGATCTGAATCAGGCGTTGACCTGTGATCGCCTGGCCGTGCTGGATCGCGGGCAACTGGTGGCCCTGGGCGCGCCGCTGCAAGTGCTGACGCCACAGCGCTTGCAAGAGACCTTCGGCGTGCAGGGGCATTACCTGACGGACCCGTTCGACGGCGCGCAAATCCTGCGCCTGCGCTCCAACTGAACCTGTAGGAGCGAGCTTGCTCGCGAAAAACTTCCAGGCGCCGCGTTCATCCAGAAAACACGCGTTATCGTTGACGTTTTTCGCGAGCAAGCTCGCTCCTACAGAAGTTGGTGCATATGGGTTGTCTGCCAGATCGGGTCGGCCTCGACATCCACCACCTCGAACCCCTGCCGCTGCCAGAAATCAATCGCACCGGGCAGAAACGGATGGGTATGCAGGTACATCATCTCCACGCCATCCGCCCGCGCCAGCGCTTGCAGCGAGCGGTATAACCGGCCCGCCAGGCCCGAGCGTCGCGCTGCCGGGAGCACATACAGGCGCACCACTTCCACCGTCTTGCGCCCCTGAAAGTTCAACTGCGGGAAGCGGCCGTCGTAGGGCCGATAAGCCACCGAGGCAACGATCCGGCCTTCGGCACGGGCAATCAAAAATCGCCCGCCGCCCTCAAGGTAGATGGCTTCAAACTGCGCCAGATCGTGGGGAACACCGGTGGCACTGAGCGTGGGAAACAGTTCCTCACGCGCCTGCAAAGCGAAGCTCAGCACCTGGGGAATGTCAGCGGCCTGCACCGCCTCGATACTAACGCTCATCGCCAAGGATGCGGCTCGTTATCCATTGGCGAGCGTAAGCCAACACGCGATCGGCCATCGCCACCGGAAAGTGAATAAACCCGTGGGCCGCTTCCGGCAACAGATGGGCCTCAACCTTCGCCCATCGCTCGGCAATCAGCAGGGTGTCATCCTTGAGCGGGTCCAGTTCGCCCACGAACATCAACGCTGGCGGCAGCCCTTCAAAGTCCCCATACAAGGGCGACAACGGTGGCTGTCGACGCGTCTCGTCGCTGATCCCCGGCGTCAACAGGCTCAGCGCCTGAACCATGCCCGGCCCGTCCAGTAACAAGGTGTCCGGCCCAGCAGTGCGCACACTGGGGGTGCTGGTCAAATCGTAGACGCCGTAATACAACACCGCGCCGCTTACCCGCTGGAGCAACTCGGGCCATTGCTTGAGCGCCAACAAAGTGGCCGCCGCCAGGTGCCCGCCGGCCGACTCACCGACAAAAAACACCGGCAGGCCGGCAAACTCCGGGCAGTCCGCCAACAGCCAGCGCGCAGCCGTCAGGCAGTCATCCAGCAGCCCTTCGATCGGCGTATCCACCGCCAGCCGATAATCCACCGACACCACCGCCACGTCGCACGCGTTGACCATGCCAAGGTTAAGGTCGTCATCCATTTGCGCATTACCGATCACCCAGCCACCGCCGTGGATATCCAGCACCACGCCTCTTGGCGGGCCAGCGGGGCGCAGGATGCGCAAAGGGATCGCCCCGAGCATTTTGCGTTCCGCCAGCGGCGCCTTCTTGAAGGTCTGGCTGGCACGCAGCAGCGCCTGGATCAGACGCGGCATCACGCGGTTGCGGACCTTGAAGCGCGGCATCCACGCCAGTTTGCGATTGAAGCGGCGCATCTGGGCCAGTTCGGGCTCGCTGGCGGGCCAATGCTGGTAGGCCATCAGCGATTATTACGCAGGATCGAGAAGTTCAACGCCGCGGCCACGCACAGCCACGCCAGGTACGGGAACAGGATCAGGCCGGTGATCAAATCCAGGCGAACGGCCAGCACCACCATCGCTGCCACGGTGAGCCACAAGAGCACGATAATCACCATCCCGGCGAACAACCGATGGGCACCAAAGAACACCGGCGTCCACAGGGTATTCAACGCAATCTGCGCCGCCCACAGGGCCAACACCATTTCGCTGCCGGGGATCAGGGTCAAGCGGTAACCAGCCCAGGCCAACAGCAGGTAGATGATCGTCCATGCCACCGGGAACAGCCAATTAGGCGGGGTGAAGCTGGGCTTGACCAGGGATTCGTACCAGGCGCCGGGTTTGAAGATCACGCCAGTGCTGGCGGCAGCGGCGCAGGCGAGCAGGAAGATGAAAAAGGTCATGGTCGGTCCTTGAGGTCCAGTGGATGGAAAACAGTACACTGCTTTTAAGTGACTCGAACAACCGCGGATAAATTCAATGGGGCGGCAAAATACCCGCGCTTCTACGCGTCATGAAAATTGGTTATGGTCGGCAACATCCAGCACCGTTGCCCGAGACATCCCCTTGCCCCAGCTTGCCGATCACCGCAGCCGCCCCTGGTCAGTGTTCCTGATTTTCCTGCGCCTGGGCCTTACCTCCTTCGGCGGGCCGATTGCACACCTGGGTTATTTTCGCCAAGAGTTCGTCACCCGCCGCCGCTGGCTCAGCGAGCGCAGCTATGCCGAACTGGTCGCGCTGTGCCAGTTCCTCCCAGGCCCGGCCAGCAGCCAGGTCGGTATCGCGTTGGGCCTGTCCCGCGCAGGTTACCGGGGCGCGGCGGCAGCCTGGGCCGGGTTCACCTTGCCGTCGGCCATCGCCCTGATCCTGTTTGCCCTGGGGCTGGCCCACTACGGCAGCGCCCTGCCCCCTGGCGCGCTGCACGGCCTTAAGGTGGTCGCCGTAGCCGTGGTGGCCCAGGCCGTGTGGGGCATGGCGCGTAACCTGTGCCGAGGTGTTTTACGGGTGGCGTTGATGTTGATCGCCGCCTGCGTGGTGGTGCTGCAACCCTCCGCCTGGGCTCAGGTCGGGGTCATGGTGGTCGCAGGCGTGGCTGGCCTGCTGTTGTTCAAGCCCGAGAGCAGTGCCGAGCCCGACGCCCTGCCCATCGCCATCAGCCGCCGTGCCGGAGCCCTGTGGTTGATGCTGTTTTTGCTGTTGCTGGTGGGTTTGCCGATCCTCGCCGCATGGGCGCTCAACCCCACACTGGCGCTGGTGGACGCCTTCTACCGCACCGGCGCACTGGTATTCGGCGGCGGCCACGTAGTGTTGCCGCTACTGCAAGCCGAAGTGGTGCCCAGCCAATGGGTCAACAACGATGTGTTCCTCGCCGGTTACGGCGCCACCCAGGCCGTGCCCGGCCCGCTGTTCACCTTCGCCGCCTTCCTCGGCGCCTCGATGACCCACGCCCCGAGCGGTTGGCTTGGCGGAGTAATCGCGCTGCTGGCGATCTTCGCCCCGTCGTTCCTGCTGATCTTCGGCGCTTTGCCCTTCTGGGCCAACCTGCGCAGAAGCCCACGTACCCAGGCCGCACTCGCCGGGGTGAACGCGGCGGTGGTTGGCCTGTTGTTGGCGGCGCTGTACCAGCCGGTGTGGACCAGCGCGATTTTCAACGGCTACGACCTCGCCCTGGCGTTGCTGGCACTGGTCGCGTTGATGGTGTGGAAACTGCCGCCATGGCTGGTAGTGATAAGTTGCGGCCTACTCGGCACGTTACTGTAGGAGCGAGCTTGCTCGCGAAAAACTCACGGGCGCCGCGTTTAATCTGAAGGCACGCGTTATCGTTAACGATTTTCGCGAGCAAGCTCGCTCCTACAGCATTGGGGCTCAGCCCGGCTCGACTATCTTGAGCCACGGCCAACGCGCCTGATAACTCCTGGCCTTGTGCAAAAACAGCTCCGGCTCCGGATGCAAAGGGTTGATACGCAACACCCCCTGCTCCACATCTTCCAATCCATAAGGCGCATACACCTCACCGCAAGCGATATCCAGCGCAATGCACGTGCCCGCCACCAGGTAACGGTCAACCCCCTGCCGAGCCGAATGCAACTGCGGGTAAGGCCGGCCAAACCGCTGACCATACCAAAGGTGCACCCGCGCCTGATTCCTGACCTCCACATTCACCCCCAGGTCTTGGAACAGCCCCTGCGCCGCACGAATTACCGCGTCTTCCGCCTCGTAGGACAGGTCCTCGTCAAAGTAAAAAACGTCGTAATCCTTCACGCCCTGAGCCGCCGGCAGATTCGCCTGATGGTTCCACACCGCCTGGAACAAACAGCCCGCCGTGAGCATGCACTGCTGCACACCCAGATCCGGCAAGCGCGCGGTGAGTTGCGCATTGATAGGGTTGGCCATGGCCAATTCGAGCAGGGTGTCGACCGTCAATGTCATGTTCAGTCCTCCATAATCTGGCGCAACAATACCACCCCAACATGTCACTTCTGTAGGCGCGGGCTTTTAACACCGAAACGAATCAGAAGTTTGACGAAATCACCTCGCGCCCTGCGCACAACTCGGCGCGAAGCCGAACAAATGAAACCAACATGAAGAATGCCCCCACTTGCTTGTAAAGCAACTTTACGCAGCACTACCCTTACAGGCCTTACCTCAGCTGCCCCCACTGAAATTGATCAGGACACCGGCTAAATGGAGTTCGCCCCTTGCACGCTCCCAAAGGTGCGTATCGCGATACCTGCAACGCCTTCTCACGCCAAAAGTATGAAGGCCGAGAGCGCTGCATAAATGTGTCTAACTTTAACGCCGAGCATCTAAACCCACGTCGTTGATGACACCGGCGTAGTGCCGTCATCGTTTTCGGCGCAGATAGAGCGTAAAGGTCAATTCAAGGAGAATGACAGTGAAGTGGATGGATGATGTGCTGGACACGATCGACAATGCCCGAACCGAAGCTGAATTGTTGGCTCGGATCGTCAGCACGGCAAAACACCTGGGGTTCGACTATTGCGCCTATGGAATCCGAATCCCTATCCCCGTCACCCGCCCCAAAATCGTGATGAGCAATAATTTTTTGCCTTCATGGCGACAACGCTACGCCCACTGCAAATACATCGCCGTGGACCCGACGGTACAGCACTGCACGAAATCGACGATACCGATTGTCTGGGACGAGCAAATGACCCGGCAAAACCCGCAGATGTGGGAAGAAGCCCGTGGCGCCGGGCTGGCCCATGGTTGGGCGCAATCCTGCCTGGACGGCCGCGGCAGCGGCGGCATGCTGACACTGGCGCGCTCCAATGACCCTATTACGGCCCAAGAGCTTGCCGCCAATCAAAAATACATGCGGTTTTTGGTGCATGTCGCTCATCAGGGGTTCTTGCGCGTGCTGACGCCGCACTGGCAGTTACCGCAGGAAAAAACCCTGTCGCAGCGTGAATGTGAAGTGCTCAAGTGGGCAGCCGACGGCAAGACCGCCCACGAGATCGGTTTGATCCTCTCGCTATCGCGGGAAACCATCAAGTTTCACCTGCGCAATGCAGGCTCGAAACTGGGCGTGCATAACTGCACCGCTACCGTCGTGCGCGCCACTTCACTGGGCTTGCTCGTCTGACACATACCTGATTGGCGCACCCCTGATGCGTTAATGCCGCTCAGTGTGAACAACAACAATAATACGCGCACCCTCACGACACACCTGCCCAAAAGAGCAGTACCTAAGTGTTCGATTATTCTGCCGAATGGCCCCTCGTTTTTTTGCCGAGGGTTCCTCATGTATATAACCACGGGTACGCGCCTGACATTACCGACCGAACTGTGGCAGGCCCTGTTGCTGTATCGCTATCGCGTATTTGTCGAAAAACTTGGGTGGCATCTGGACTGTGCGGTCGGTGAGGAACTGGACCAATTTGACCGCGACGACACGGTGTACGTAATCGCCCGTCAAGGCCCACACATCGTCGGTGTGGCGCGGCTGCTGCCCACGCACAAGCCCTATCTGCTCAAGGAAGTGTTCCCCCAGGTGCTGGGTGGCCAGGTACTCCCTCATTCTGCGCACATCTGGGAAATCTCCCGGTTTGCCGCCGTCGACCTGCAACAACAGACCTTCACGGGCCACTCCCTGTCATCGCCCAACGCCGTGGCGCTGCTGCACGAAGTGCTCACGGTCGCCGCTTGCCACAAGGTTCGCCAATTGATCACGGTATCGCCGCCGGGAATTACCCGCTTGTTGCGCAACGCGGGTTTCGACGCTCATTGCGAGGGCAAGCTCACCGTGATCGACGGGCACAAGATCATGGCCAACTGGATCAGTGTGCCGCCCTGCCTGGCTGATCGAGAAGTGGCCTGAAGCAGCGCAAATGGCCTGCCGCTGCGGGCAAGTCGGCCGAGCCGACTCCCCAAAAGGTTAGGTTACAACCTCAGGCGCCTGCTCTTAAATAACGCTGCATCGGCATTCCAACCGACTATAAATGGGACACACGATCTACATGAAAAAAGTCATTGTCATTTCTGGCCATCCTGATCTTTCGGTTTCCCGCGTCAATACCGCGATCATGGGCAAGATCAGCCAGCGTGGCGTCAAGGTCCATAGTCTGGCCAGCGCGGTGACGCCCACCGGGTTCGATATGGGTGCAGAGCAGGCATTGCTCAATGCCCATGACCGCATCGTGTTGCTGTTCCCGTTGTACTGGTATTCCTGCCCGGCAATCATGAAACAGTGGATCGATGAAGTCTTCACCCCCGGCTATGCCTACGCACGCGGCGGCGACAAGCTCAAAGACAAGGAATTCATGATCATCACCACGGTGGGTGCGCCCTCCTCCGGCTACCGCGCTGGCGGGTTCAACCGTTACACCCTGGATGAATTGCTCAGGCCGTTGCAGCAGACGGTGGCGTACGTCAAAGGCATCTACCTGCCTGTGGTCGGGATTTACGAATCGGTGTTCATCGATGACGAATCAATCGACGTCACCGCTCGGAATGTCGCCGCACAAGTGATTGAGGACCAGGCCAGCGCCGACCAACTCTACGAGAACATGCTGTTGCAGGCCGAGCAGGCACAAATCGCGCTGCTGCAATAAGGTGCCCTCACGCATGAAGACGTCAAATAACCAGATCCCCCCGTGCGCCAGCCTGGTGGCCGCGCGCAACGAGCTGGGTTTTCTGCACTCTGCCAGCGCACTCATCGACACCCAAGCCACGTCACTGGAACTGTACTGCCAGATGACCGCCGCGACGCCCGCCTGGCTCAAAGGCGCGTTCAGGTTGCGCGACAGCATCTCACAGCACTTTCACGTCGAGCGGATCGGCGGGTTCTCGGGTGTCACACCCCAGTGCGCCCCGGTGGTCGGCGAAAAGCTCGATTTCTTCACCATCGAAGCCATCAGCGCACAGAAGCTGGTACTGACTTCCCGCGATACCCACCTGGCGGTCATGGTCTCGATCGATACACCTCTCACGCAACCGCGCTGCCTGCATATCACCACCTCCGTCAAGACCTACAACACGTTCGGCCGCCTGTACATGCTGCCGGTGGCGCCGGTGCACGGGCTCATCATCAAGCGTTTGCTGTCCCGTCTCCCCCTACATTCCCCAACTCGCTCACTTGGAGATCGCAACTCATGAACAGCGCAGACTCAATTGACCCTCATCTGTTGCACAAAGACACACCCAGGGATGTATTGATCGGACGACCCAGGCTGATTCTGCCCAGCTTTCTCAGTGCTTCGATCGGTGCCGACATACTGGCTGGCAACCCCCAGGATCAGGACCTGTTCAAACAGCTGTACCGTGCCCAAGACGGCCGGTATGTGCTGCGCCATCTGCCCCTGACCCTCAGTGCGGAACAGGCCGGCACACTCTCCACCTTCGAGATCCGCCTGGCTGACTTCTATACCGAGTGCGACGACCACTTCATCCTCACGGCTGAATTCATCCCCCACCAGGCCCAACGCTACCTGGCCCAGCATTTTCAAGGCGGTGATGCCCACATACCGCCCGACCAGGTAATGCGCATGATCGAATGCCTTGAGGCGCTCGCGCAGTGGGACAAGGCCAGGCAGGGCTCTTACCTGTTGATCAACGACACCAAGAATTACTACTTCTACAACAAGCAGCACGAACATGTGCCGGGCCTGATGTTGATCGAAGTGGCCAGGCAAGCCATGTACCACTACGTCTACAACTACTTGGGCCATCAGCGCGGTGCGGTTTCCATTTCCATCGAAGACTTGCGCATTTCCTTCAACGCCTACACCGAATCGGCTTACGAGGTCGAAGTCGTGGTGCAACAGACCCACGGCTTGAAGCGATCGCAACCCAAGTCCATCGACAAGTGCGCAAACTTCTATCAGAACGGCCGGCTGGTATCGCGTCTCTGGCTGCAAGGCGCAGTGATCAAGTTACCGCTGTTCAAACGCATGCGTTCGTTGAACTACCCTCAGGATCACTGGTTCACCCCTTCCGATCGCTTGCCCAAGAACATCCTCGTGCATCACGCCGACAGTGCGCTGCAAGCCAGGCTGAGCCTGCTCTCGGTACTGGGCGTGCTGGTGACTCACCGGGCCGAGGGCATCAATTGGAGCACGGTCACGACCGTATCGCTGTATATCGAAGGGGGCGGCTTCCTCAGCCTGCCCGTTGCTTCGACTTGCTCCACCGGCGAACCCGACCAGCGCGTGCTGGTGTTCGACAAACTGTCCAAGAGCCAGGCCAGCGAACTGCGTGAAACGATCAAGTGCCACTGCTTCTTTGCCGGGCAGATGCAATGGAACGCTGGCTCTTCACCTGACCCTCTGGCGCCCGAGCAAATCGTGGCATGAGGATCCTGCGCCCATGAGCTATGAGTTATCACAACGCCCACTGATGATCGGTCAGGGCGTTTCGCTGAAAAACCGCATGTATTTCGCGCCGATGGGCATCGACCTGGCTACCTCGGACGGTTCGCTGTCCGAGGAAATGCTCAGGTTCTATCAACATGTAATCGACGGAGGCTGCGCCATGGTGGTGCTGGGCAACTCCTCCATAGCGCCCTCCACGCGCCTGCATGCGCGAGGCCTGTGCCTGCATAGCCATGCCAACGTGGAAAAGCTCGCGCCGCTGGTGGAGTACGGTCGCCAGCGGGACTGTCCAGTGGTGGTGCAACTTCAGCATTACGGCGCCCAAGGTGGCACACAGATCAGCGGCCAACCGCTGCTTTGCCCGAGCCGCAGTGCGTTATCCCGCGGCGCCGAGGCATTGGAGATGAGTGTCGAGGACATCGACGCCGTTTGCGATCAGTTTGCTCAAGCGGCTCTGCGAGCCAGACAGGCCGGCGCCAGGATGGTCCAGCTTCAGGCCTCCAATGGCTACCTGCTGAGCAGTTTTCTATCGCCCTGGACCAACCATCGCAATGACGCTTACGGCGGCAGCCCGCTCAAGCGAGCGCGGTTTCTGTTGGAAGTCATCGACCGCATTCACAGGGTTACCGCAGGAGAGCTGGATGTTTCCGTGCGCCTGGGCATTGATGATTGCGTAGGCGCCAACGGGCAGCAACCGGAACTGCTCCAGGATGTGGTGGCTGCCCTGGAAAACGCCGGGACCTCGGCAATCATGTGCTCGATCACCATCAAGGAAACCTTCCGCTACATGCTGTCTGCCCATCCGACGATTCAGCAACAGTTCGTCGAAGGGGTACGCCTGATCAAGTCATTCACCTCGCTGCCGGTCGGCTATGCCGGTTTCATTGGCTCCCTGCAGGAAGCAGAAAATCAACTGCGGCTGGGTCACTGTGACCTGATCGGTATGAGTCGAGCCCTTTTTGCCGACAACGACCTGATCAACAAATCGCTCGCCGGCCATGAAGACAAGGTTCAGCAATGCCGGTTCGACGGTAACTGCTTTCGGGACAAGAGCAACCCGCAACTCGACCGGGTGTATTGCTGCGTGAATGAGCACTACAAGCGTCCCGCTCACATCCACTACGGGAATCAATAACATGGAATTTCAAGACAAGAACATCGTCATTACCGGCGGTGCCAGCGGCATCGGCCTGGCGGTGGCAAAACAACTGGCCAAAGCGGGCGCACGCCTGTTCCTGATGAGCAGGAACCAGCAAAAGGCCGACGCCGCTCTAGAGATACTGGGGGCTTCGGCGCAGTTCATCTTTTGCGATGTGGCGTCGCACACGTCGGTAGCCGAGGCATTCGCGACGGTGGATGGCGAGGTGGATCAGTTGCACTTTGCAATTAACAACGCCGGCATTACCGCCCCCTACGCACCGATCGCGACCAGCGCACCGCAGGATTGGGACAGGGTCATCCACACCAACCTGAACGGCCCCTTTTACTGCCTGCAAAAAGAACTGGAACTGATCAGCCGGTACCCCGATGGAGCGATCGTCAATGTGTCTTCGTGCGCGGGCGTGATGCCTATGGCCAATCAGGCCGCCTACGTCGCCAGCAAGACCGCGCTCAATGCCTTGACGCAGGTCGCCGCGATGGAGAATGCCTGCGACAGCGAATCCGGTTTTGCCGTACGCGTCAACGCCGTAGCGCCCGGGCCGACACTGGGCGGTATGAACTCTGCGGAACGGCTGGCGGCCCACCCGGAAAACACCCAGCGCAAGCGTGACGTGACCGCCATGAAACGCTTTGCCCATCCAGAGGAAATCGCCGACGCGATCGTGTTTTTGTTGAGCCGCAGATCCAGCTACATCACCGGCTCGGTGCTCAGTGCCGATGGCGGCTATCACATCGGCAAATTCTAGGGGCAATCATGGCTAGCATATTGATCACCGGTGTGAGCACCGGTATCGGCAACGCTCTGGCGCGTTATCACTTGGCCAGGGGCGACGAGGTGCTCGCGGTATCACGCAATCCTGCGGCCAATATCCCGTCACAGGAGCGCTTTCACTTCCTCAGGTGCGATTTGACCGATATTGACCGCGCCCCGGCAATCTTGCAGGCGTTGCTGTCGCGCTCCTCCGCCCCGGTAGACACCGTCTACCTGAATGCGGGTCGGTTCGGCAGCCCTCCACAACTGGCCACGCAAACCTCGATGCAGGAGTTCAACAGCGTCCTGGCACTTAACCTGGGCGCGGTGAAAATGGTCCTGGATATCCTGTTGAGTGCGACGCAGCCTCCCAGCACCGTGGTGTTTTCATCATCGATTTCGGCCGTGCGCCAACGGGCCGGGATGCTCTCATATTCGGTCTCCAAGGCGGCGCTGAACGCTCTGGCAAAGATCTATCACCTGGAAAACCCACACACATTCTTTGCCGTGCTGGGGCTCTGCAACGTCCAGACGACGGTGGCGAAGACCATCATGGCGGCGGATGAACGCTTCAGTGATCTTGTCGCACTCCGCCAACGGGCGGCAGTGCCCGGCTACATCGTCGACGCAGAATCCCGCGCTGCGCATATCGTTCAGGTCTTGGCCGAGCGCCATCATCTTGGGCTGAAATCGGGTGAGTTTCAGGAAATCCGCGACTTGTTGAACCAGCCACTCCAGGAGGAGACCCGCAATGACCCAATCCACCCATGAAAAAATCGTACGTGTCGGCGCTGCATACGACATTCTCGCGATGGCTCCCTTCGCCTTGCCGATCGTGTCCGTCTGGGCCTATGCACTGATCCAATGGGTTGATTTGCAACTGGGCTTCGACAGCCACTTCTCGGCGCTCGACCCCACCGCCATGTTCCTGCTCAACATCGGCGCCTGGGCATACCTTGTGTGGGGCGTTGTACGTTGGCGAGCCCCTACACGCGAACATGCCCGTCTCAGCGCCCTGCTACGCGTGATCGTAGTGGTAGTGCAGGGAGTGGCCGTCAGCAGTGGCGCTTCACCTTTCCTGCTGGTGCTGGGTGCCGTTCAATTGTTGCTGGCGGTGCTGGAGTTTTCGCATAGATTATTCGAGCGCAGCGGTGCCCCATCCAGCCGAGAAGAGGCACGCGCTTACTGATGCCGCCGGAGGCCAACCTGGCGCTTGATGAAGGCCCGCCCTCTTCTCCTCGACATCGCCCCGGACCATCCACCCACTGAGCGTTCCTGCTTACCCCTAGCTTTTTCTAGGGGTTCAAGCGCGACGGCTAACAACCCCACAATGCCGCGGTAGTGTGGGGTTCTTCTCTGTTGGCAAGTTGGCTTTGGATGATGTTGGGCGGGTGGTTACCGTGCGGTTGCCGGCAGCTCCTGGCACCACTTGATAGAACGCAGCGCTTCCTCGGCAGGCACAAGCGCGTAGCGCGAGTAAAACATTGTTCCGCTGAAACGACGGCCGTCGACTTCACCCAAGGTCTGCCCATCCTTGTAGTCAGAAGTGCTGAGTTGATCGGCGATGTAATACACCTTGCCATTCTCGACGGTGATATCGAAACGCTGGTTAACCATACCGCTGATGATCGGTGGCGAGGTGGAGGCAACGCTGTGCTTGCCGGCGGGAATGCCGGCCTTGAAAAAACTACCGGAAGGCAAGCTGCCGATAGTGCGGCCATCGACCTGAATAGCCGGGGCGACCCCGCCACCGATGCTCGCCGCCGTGCGATAAAAGTAAACCGTCGCCTCATCCGCACGAGGTTCAGCCGGTGACGTGAAGAACGGTTGGCCTTTGAGGTCCGGACCGCTGATGCAACCGGTCAGTGAGACCAGGCCTGCGAACAGGCTGGCCCAGAGTAGCGTAGAGCGCTTCATGCATGAATTCCTTGAACGTGGATCAATGGGCGTCGGGGTCGATGACTGTCACCGGTACCGGCTTCAAATCGTGCACAGCCCTTTACCGAAGTCAGTGGCATCAGAACTCGGCCAAGGCGCAAAACCACTCTTCGGCGTCAGATTCACGATGTTCCGGTCCTTGAGCATCGGGTACTTGCGCTTGAGCGCCTGCACCGTGTCATCGGCATTATTCACGTTGGACAGGCAAAAGCGCAGGGCATCGACGCGCAGATCACCGATATAGAGAGTTTCCCCGGCCTTCACCGAGAAAACCGCAGGCACCGGGCGCGGCATCGACTTACCCGCGTAATACACGTAATGCCACTGCGTGTACTCATACTCACCCGGCGGCACTTCATACATGAAGTAATGGCCCAGCACAGAGGGAGATGGCTGATCATCTTCATTGCCCAGCGTTGTCAGCCGTATTGCGGTGCCGGGGGCTCCCTGTTGCTTGATCTCAACCACCAGCCCATGGGGCTGCATCATCGGAAAGCTCTCACCAACCGAACCCACGATGATCGCCTTACTCGGGTCCGGTGCGTGCTTGCCGTCGTAGCGTGACGTCGCGCACCCGGATAGAAGCGTCGCGCAAAGTGCGACTGCGGCCCAGACAAGATGTTTACTGCTGACTTTCCCTAGCATTGGTTTTTTTCCGATCAGTAATCTTGCAGTTCGTAGAGCCCAGCCGAGCGAACCAAACGTTCGCACATCTGATGCTTCGTTGCTGGCTCGTCGGCCTCTATTGTCCAGCTACCCGCACCTTGATAACAACCCACGCTTGACCCACTCCTGTAGGAGCGAGCTTGCTCGCGAAAACCCCAAACGATCACGCAGCGCCTGAAGGTAAAATCCGATTCCCCTGCTGCACCTTGCTCCATTGCCTACGCCTGCGTCAGAATCCGCCGGCTTGTGCGCTGAGGTGGCCGTCTCTAAGGTGGCTCGGTCGCTGAATTGTTCAGTGATCGGGTTTAGTAGCCTGAAGGTTAATCCAGACAACGTGCACAAGCTTCATCGATCAGACATTGCGTCTGTGTTTGATGGTGGCTGTGCGCAGGGCACCTTCGGGTGCGCCGGCTTTGTTTGGATTCCCCGGTCTACTAACCTGCGCACAGCCGCCACCCTTATGTTTAGTAGCTAAAGGATGATGGCCCTAAACAGGAATTCAAACATGCTCAAATCAGATTCAAGTGCTCTCTTCAACGTTGCCCCCAACGCCAGCAACGAAACCCTCATCACCAACAGCTACGAAACCTTCACCAACGTCAGCACCCTGCTGCTCGACCTGTCCGAAGACCTCAACGGCAAACACCGCGACATCGCCCTCGCCATACACCAACTGAGCGAACTGGGCGTACTGCTTACCGCCAGACTCCTCGACCGCGAAGTGCCGTGCCCTGGCTGATGATTAGCCCTTCAACTTGCTAGCCCGATAACCGCCGCGTCGTCGTGAGCCACCTACAGCGACTCGGCGGTTTGGTTTGATGGGTAGGTCGACTGGCTAGAGCGGGACGGTTACGCTGACGTTTTTCGCATGACGGGAAAAGCGAATGACAACGGTGTATCAGGGAAGCTGCTTATGCGCAGCCGTCACTTACGAGCTATCCGCCACGCCAAAGTCAGTGAGCCACTGCCATTGCCGCCAGTGCCGCAAAAGTCACGGGGCCGCATTCGCTTCTTACGGCAGTGTTCCCCGTAACGCACTACGCCTACTTTCCGGCGCCAACAGCATCAAAACCTATGCATCCTCAGAGGCAGTGTTGCGCGAATTTTGCACGCACTGCGGCTCGGCATTGTTCTGGTCGCGGTCTCAAGGGGAATTCGCCGACTGGGTGTCAATAGCGCTGGGCACGCTCGACACACCCTTCATAGCTGAAAAGCAAAAACACGTTCATGTCGACTCCGCAGTCCACTGGTGCAGCTACCCGCCTCAGAAACCGCCAAGCTGCATGATATGAGTCGCCTGGGCCTCATCTGTTCGCTTGAAGCCACAGCGCTCATAAAAGGCGCTTCCTTCAGCCGTATCCGTGAAAAGACGCACGACCTGAAACCTGAGAGCGGCACGTTCAACAAGCGCCTTTACCAGCGCCTGCCCGACGTGTTGCCCCCTTGACGAAGCTGCGACGTACACCCGTCGCAGTCTGGCCACATTATCTTCAGCATAGGGATCAACTGAAAGACCGCCGATGCCTATCACTTGCTGATTCAAATAGGCCGCCATCAGACACTCGCCGGGTGCATCAAAGCGGTTTGCTCCAGAGTGCCATTCGTTAATCAGACGAGTGAGGAACCTGAAACCCTCGCCAACGGCCTCCTTTTCCAGCGCCTGTATCTGGCGCGGAAGGTGGGTGATCCGTCGAATCTCATATCGTTTCATCCATCCCTGCCTCCAATATGAAACGCGTTCAATGCTAACAATTTCGTTTGAAGGCCACTCCTGTAGGAGCGAGCTTGCTCGCGAAAACCCCAAACGATCACGCAGCGCCTGAAGGTAAAATCCGATTCCCCTGCTGCACCTTGCTCCATTGCCTACGCCTGCGTCAGAATCCGCCGGCTTGTGCGCTGAGGTGGCCGTCTCTAAGGTGGCTCGGTCGCTGAATTGTTCAGTGATCGGGTTTAGTAGCCCACCTTAGACCTAACAAGTGCACACGCTTCATCCATCAGACGTTCGCGTCTGTGCTTGATGGTGGCTGTGCGTAGGGCGTCCTCGGACGCGCCGGTTTTGTTAGGTTCCACCGGTCTACTAACCTGCGTACAGCTACCGCCCTTATTGTTTAGTAGCGATGGGGAAGTGGCCCAAGCAAGGAACTTAACCATGGTTAACAATTCAACCACCCTCTTCACCGTCGCCCCAAACGCCAGCAACGAAACCCTCATCACCAACAGCTACGAAACCTTCACCAGCGTCAGCACGCTGCTGCTCGACCTGTCCGAAGACCTCAACGGCAAACACCGCGACATCGCCCTGGCCATCCACCAACTGAGCGAACTGGGTGTACTTCTCACTGCGAGACTCCTGGACCGCGAAGCGCCCTGCCCTGGGTGATGATTAGCCCTTTAATTCAATAGCTCGATAACTCGTCGCGTCGTTGTAAGCCACGTACAACGACTCGGCGAGTTGGCGCTTGATGGCTTTGGTGGATTCAGACTCGGCACATGCCCTTTACGATGACGAGGGCGACGACTGCTTTCGGCCAGAAGCGGACGTCCAGCCCACCACTTTCCTCAGGGAGAAGCTGCCAACAGGAAGGCAATCTTGAAAAGGATATAAACTCGCTTGGCGGTGTCCCAGACGTCAACATACGGAAATAGATTCGTGCAGATTCATATTATCTACACCCGAACAATCACGTTCCTCTCCAAGCATCCTTACCAATCATGGAGAGAAATTCAAAATCAGTACCCTGACTACATGACTTCGCTCGGCCCTTGGGAAGAAGATACGATCATCGATTACCTTGCAGATGAATACCCAGAACTTTCCCCGCATCCGCAAGAGCAAGTCAACGCATTCATAGCGGATACTCAAGAGACAAGAGTGCTTACTTTTGCCGCGTAAATCGTCTTAGCGAGCATTCTCAGAAGCTCGCCCTCGCCGTCCGCTTTGAGTCGGAAGCCGCTGTTCGCGACGGTCTGTCGTCGGCCGTCGCTATACATGGCCAAACCTCAGTCTGTTCCGCCATCTCCAGGGCGTCATCGACCTCAATCCCCAGGTATCGAACAGTGCTCTCCAGCTTCGTATGGCCGAGCAACAACTGCCCCCCCCCGCAGGTTCTTCGTCCTGCGATAGTTCAGTGTTGCCTTCGTACGTCTCATTGTGTGTGCCATACATGGCTGGATCAAGGCCCACGGCTTTCACCGAGCCTTTGACGATACGAGCGTATTGAAGAGTAGATAGATGGTCTGAAGTATCCAGCTGGCTAGGAAAAAGGTAGTCCTCGCTGCGTGGCTGGGCCCGGTGTATCCAGGCCTCGAGAGCAGATCGTGTTTGATCAGTGATCTCAAACTGCACAGGCCGCTGCGTTTTCTGCTGCATCACCATGGCTCGTGATGATAAGTGCTCGCAATGAGCAACATCGCGCACGCGGAACTTGGTTAAGTCGCAGGCTCGAAGCTTGCTGTCGATGGCCAGATCGAAGAGAGCTAGATCTCGGTTTTTTTCCGCAATTTGAAGCCTTACTCGGATGGCCCAGATATCTCTCAGTTGGAGTGGGGTTTTCTGCCCGACCAGTTTTCCTTTGTTCCAGGGCTGACGTCTGCAGGTAGCGATGATGGTCATGAGAAATCCTCCACGTGTGGAAGGACAAGGATGGCTAATCGGAGCAACGGTCGCTAACCGGCCAAAAGCTGCCGCTGGTCATAATGTATAAATCAACAAAAGCCGACTCTCCTTTACCTTTCTATGGAGGCAGCACTCGTTGATGGCACCGAAAGGGCCGCCTGGCTGACTTGGCACTTCTTCCCTGTGAAGCCTCCCCGCGACAGTTCATCGCACAGGTTAAAATTGCAATTTATATTCGGATGAGGTATAGCGCTAGAACGACTGGCGAGTTAACGTCATTACTACTCTCTCGGTTTTTAAAATAACTATAGTAGTGACAGACAGGGAGTACGTCCGATGATCGATTTTTCAAAACTTCAAACCGGCCAGAATAGCGATACTGCTTTACAGCCCAGGGATATATTTAATTCTCTCCCAGGAAAAGAGAAAGGAAGGTATCAATATCCAAGGGATGTGCAATCTAAAGTTTGGGAGCAGTGGCACAGTCGAAAGGCTGAGAGCAATCTCGTAATAAAAATGAATACCGGTAGCGGTAAAACAGTAGTTGGACTGTTGATATTAAAAAGCTGCCTGAACGAAGGGAAGGGGCCAGCAGTTTACATCGTTCCAGACAACTACCTAGCTGAACAAGTTATCCAAGAGGCCAGATCGTTAGGGTTGTCGGCCACTACCGATTACAACTCCCACGGCTTCCTGCAGGGGAAAGAGATCCTTGTGGCGAATATTCATACTCTTGTCAATGGGCTATCAGCATTCGGGGTTGGTGATCAAGGAATAAAAATTCGTATTGGATCTTTAATTATAGACGATGCGCATGCATGTCTAGATACAATTGAAGAGCAGTACACAATATCCCTGCCAAACTCTAGTGCATCATACAAGGGAATTTATAAGCTGCTGAGAAACTCTCTACTGCAACAGAGTGAGCCCCGCGTTTTAGAGCTGGAGAATTATGACCCTTCAATTCAGATGCTTGCGCCATTCTGGGCTTGGCAGAGTAATATAAGCGAGTTAAGTAAGCTTCTTATCCAAGAAAGGAACGAAGATTACCTTAGGTTTAAGTGGCCACTAATAAAAGATAGCCTTAAGCTATCGCGCTGTGTCGTTAGTAGCTCAAAAATTGAAATATCCCCTCACTGCATACCTATCAACTCAATCCCAAGCATTGAATATGCAGAACGAAAAATATTCATGACTGCAACTCTTGCTGATGATAGCGTGCTGGCAAGTCACTTCGGAATTACTGATGAGCGGGCGTATCAAGCGATATGTCCTGATTCCTTTGGCGACATTGGTGATCGATTGATTTTAATGCCGCAAGTTATCAATCCGGAGTTGTCAGATGACGACATAAAACAGCTTTGCATTCATGCAAAACAACATATAAATGTAGTAATTATTGTACCGTCAGATCATCGCGCCAACTACTGGAAAGATATTGCAGACTCGGTATTGAAGAAAGGAAATATCCACGATGGAATTAAAGCGCTTAAAAAAACGACAGCGGGTCTAACGGTGCTAGTCAATCGCTACGACGGCATAGACTTGCCCAATGATGCTTGTCGGTTACTGGTTATTGATGGCCTTCCAGACGTAAGGCGCATGATCGACAAAATCGAAGAAGGAATTCTGCTAGGCACTGACCGTTCTGCCACTCAAATCACTCAACGAGTGGAGCAAGGTATGGGCCGAGGAGTACGTTCTAACGATGATTATTGTGCTGTACTCTTAATAGGAAAAACGCTAACTCGAAAACTATATGCGAGTTCCGGCGTTCAAAAATTCTCGGTTGGAACCAAGGCTCAGCTCGACCTATCAGAAAAAGTCGCCAGCCAGATTGCCAAAGCTGATTTGCAAGCCATTTGGGATACACTGATCTATTGTTTAAACCAAGATCCCAATTGGGTTTCCGCAAGCAAAGGTGCACTAACTAGTCTCACGGCAACCCCTACTAGCAATGCCGACCCTGTAACAATGGCACTCCGTAAAGCCTACGATCAAGCATTAGCCAATAATTCAAAGAATATTGGGGATGGGATAATAAATTCTATGCCGTCAGCTACCAAGGTGATGAGATCCTATTTAAAGCTGAGAGCCGCGGAATACGTAAATTTGTATGATCAAGTCGAAAGTCAAAAGCTGGTGCTTTCTGCGGCGAATGATAACCCGAGAACTTTGAAGCCTATTGATGGCATTGGCTATCACAAGTTGGAGGGCGAACTTCTTGAGCAGGCAAGAGAATGTAAAAATTACCTTCAGAGCTTTGCTAATCCAAATATCCCAATAATTGAGCTTGACGGCGTTTTAGAGGACCTAAAATTTGAGCCGGAGACAGCGGCTCGCTTTGAACTTGCGCTTGCTCAGTTGGCAAGATTTATAGGCTTTACTTCGCAACGCCCAGAAACAGACTCTGGCAGAGGTCCCGATGTCTTGTGGCGTACCGGCCCCAACCAATATATCGTCATAGAATGTAAAAATGGTGCGACAACCGATACTATCAATAAACATGATTGCAACCAATTAAACGGATCGGGAGAGTGGTTTGAAAATAAGTATGGGGCAGGGATGTCATACTTTCCCATAATGATTCATCCAGCGAAAAAGTTCGAGCATGCAGCATCTCCAAAAGCAACTACAAGAATCATGACTAGTGAAAAACTGGAAGCTCTCAAAAAAAGTGTTCGAGATTTCATCAAGTCAGTGTGCTCACAAGGCCTAATCAGCGACGAAACTCAAATCAGAAATCAATTGCTGCAACTCAAACTCAGGGCCGTCGATTTCCAAGTTTTTTACACTACCGCGTACATCGCATCTTCATAGCAAATGAAGCCGTGGTTAGTTTGAACTCGGAATGTCGCCATCACGGTGGATATGCACTGTGATGTCTAAAAATGCAGTGGCAAGAACGCTTTGCGCATCCAAAATATTATTGATCAATTGCGACCTGGGTACTGCTCAGTAATCGGATCCCTAACACTCTTCTTCGCGCCCCGTCATCCGCCATCGCTAGTACCATTGTTTTTGTTGCTTCAAGAGACATGAGCCGTTCTGAGACGAAATCGTCTAGGGTTTTCATGGACTGAGAGCCATTGCAAAACGTAAATGCCTTTCCCCACCCCAAGATGATCTTGTCGATTCGGTAGAGGGCTGATGAATACGAGTATTTACCGTTACCGTCTTTATATTCCGCATTGTAGCGAAGGGCATGAGCTGCTGTGTCAAATTCGGCCCTTAGCTTCACTTTGAAGCGCTTACGAGTTGCTTCGCTGGGCTGGACTAGCCCTGGAGATACGTTGCAGCCTAGGAAGTCGAAGCCTTTATCTACGGATCCCCGAGACGCTTTTACTTTGTCTACACGTGGGTCATAGGCGCTCAAGCCTATTTTGCCTAGCTCCTTTAAAGCCCTGTTGAAGGCTCGATCCACATCGCTAAGACTCTCTCCAAGCAGCAGGAAGTCATCGATGTAGCGAAGGCACGTGATGCCATCGGCGTTCATGGTCACGTCGAAATCGGCTAGGTAGATATTGGCTAACAACGGGGATAAGGGTGAGCCTTGCGCTACACCTTCGATTCCTATCGGAAATATCTCGTCGAGACCCTGCCTTCTCAAGTCGTCGATGTTAACGAGGTCGGTCGTGATCGCCAAGTCTAGGAGCTTGAGCGTTGCGTCACATTTTATGTGGGAACGTAATAGATTCTGGATACGGTCTTTATTTATCTTGGTAAAAAAGGCCGGAATGTCCGAGCGAATATGGAAACGGGCACCATTTCGCATAGCATCCCTAGCGTCAGATATGGCCATAGCAACGCGTTTCGTGGGTATTCCCCCATAGCTCGTTGCAGTGTCGAGCACTTTCCTAACAAACGGCACACGACGTTGTAGAACGTCGAGCAAGGCACGCTGAACAACGCGATTGGGGATAGGAGATAGCACCAACGGACGAGATTTCCCGCCCGTTTTTTTTTGTGCAACTCCGGTCTGTTGGAGAAAAGCAAATGTCTGCTTTGACAGGGACCGCTGAATTTCAATCAATGAGTCAGGCAGTCGACTCTCAAATTCTTCAGCGTCTCGCCTTATTTCGTCGGAGGAAGAAAAAAACGCGCTACTGCGCACCTTCCTCCACGCACCGTAAAGGGTTCGTTGACTATAGATGTCCTTATACAGTCTGCTCACTCAGACGATCCTTGTGTTGTTGGGCATCACCAGTTCGCTCTCACCCAACTGCTACAGGGACTAACTACCTTCGGGAGACCCAGATACCTGAACGGCTATCTTGGTCGCGACCCGCACAGCGCCCTCCGAAGAGATAACGCTGCCGTCTGGCAAACTTGGTTCAACGCCGCGTGGCGGCTCGACCAGCAAGCAGACGAAGCAGAGGGCAGCTACAAAGAGCCTAACTGCCGCACGCGCCACATTGGCACGTTTTTGCATGGACACATATTGGCCTCCTGGGCGCATGGGGTACGAAGAATCGTACCTTTTTCGTCCTCTCGGTCAACTGCGCCTCACGCAATTTGACGTCGAGCGCCGCACTGAAAATAAAGCTGCCAACCGTCTGGCGTGCCCAATAAAAGGACAGAGTTACGGTTGTTGACGCAGCAGTCGGGCAACACTCACTACCTTCGGGAGACCCAGATACCTGAACGGCTATCTTGGTCGCGACCCGCACAGCGCCCTCCGAAGAGATAACGCTGCCGTCTGGCAAACTTGGTTCAACGCCGCGTGGCGGCTCGACCAGCAAGCAGACGAAGTGGGTTCATAGTAGCAAATTAATGGCTGATAGCTAGTAGGATCGAAGGGGGGTAGAAGAACTATGATTGAACGCCCTCTAATGGCCGATTTCTGCCGTTCGTGAAGGACAGCAATCGGCCAACCTAAGCCAGAGTTAAACCACCGGTATCCGGTACACAACCGAATCATATTTCTCCGCCATCCGCCTCTCAATGACCACTCCCCCCAAAGCTTCGGCAATACGCCGACTCGCACCATTCTGCGTCGCAACAGGATAGATAAAGTGCTTCGCCACCACCCACTGGCTAGCCCACTGAACAACCGCCCGCACCGCTTCACCACCAAACCCCAGCCCATGTTTATCTTCACGGATCCAGATACCCAACTCCGGTGTTTCACTGCCAGTATGGTGCAGCCCGACCAAGCCGGTAAAACGAGCACCTACCCGCTCCCTGACCGTGAACACGATGTCGCTGCCATCCGCTATCGCAGGCAGCCACCGTCCCCAGACTTGCGCGTACTCTTCCAGCGAGGCAGGCGGTTCCCAGGACATGTAGCGAGTCAGAGACAGTGAGATACAAGAGAAAGACTCAACAGCGTCCTGCTCGCAGAAGGGCTCGATGCTCAGGCGTTGCGAGAGAATGCGGATTGGGTGGGTGTCCACTGGCATTGCACTTTCCTTCCTGGGGCCGTTACTCCATGTATGCCGTGAACATACCATGCGGGTCGCTTCATCAGTATCAGGCTCTCTATACTGAGCCCCCAGGATGGTAGCTAGAGCACCCAATATGCCCGTCGCACCCAATCAAAATTCCCCCATCATTTTGGTCCCGGTTCAACAAAGCGACTTGGATAATCTGGTAGCCATTCGAATCGAGGCCATGCGCGAAAGCCTGGAGCGTGTTGGGCGATTTGACCCAGTGCGTGCGCGGGAGCGGTTTCTTGGCGGCTTTGAAGCTCGCGACACACGCTATATCGAGGCGTCTGGAGAGAGGGTGGGTTTCGTAGTGGTCAAACATCACCCCAATGAACTCTTGCTCGACCACTTGTATGTCAGGCCGGGCGCGCAAGGTTCAGGGGTAGGGTCTGCTGTTCTCTCTCAGATTTTCAAAGAGGCGGATGCGGCTGCGCTGCCTATCAAAGTGGGGGCTCTCAAAGAAAGCGCTTCGAATCGCTTTTATACCCGCCATGGCTTCCAGTTCATCGAAAGCAGTGAATTCGACAATTATTATGTTCGTCAGCCTATTCCGGCGATTGGCGCTCATTCCGGAACCATGGGCTGACGAGCACTAGCCCTTCAGTTCACCCGCCCGATTGCTCGCCGCGTCGTCATACGCCACATACAGCGACTCTGCAATTTGGCTTTTGATCGCCTTGGTGGCCTCCAAACCCAGCACAAAACCCTCGGCTTTACCGCCAGCACGGTTGAGTTCTTCATGGGTGGAGGCGCCAGTAATAGCGTCAAGCAGCTTGGCGGCGTGGGGGCCGACGCCTTTGGGGAGGGAGATCTGGTCGATGGACATTATCGCTACCTTGAAAAATTGAGTTCGGGAGCGAGTGGAACCACTGCCGGGGCTGGCATGGTAGACCTGTTTGCCATGAAAGGGGTCGCTTTACGCGCAGCGGCGCTATTCTTTGCGGTTACGCAGTCAGATGGGGCCATTGATCAATCTGGAGGGGCTTATGGAGTATTGCGTTGAGGGCTACTGCCTTCGGCCATTGGCATGTGACGATTTCGAGAGGGTCAGCCGTTACGAGCGCATCAACCGCAGGCATCTGCAACCCTGGGAGCCGCTCAGGGACGAGGAATATTTCACCACGGGCAACGCAAAGGCCAGGGTCGAGCAGCAGGTCAACAATATGCACGCTGGCAACGCTCTGTGTTTCCTCTTGCTTGAACCCGAGAGCGGAGAGGTCCTAGCGCGGTGTAACTACACGAACATTGTGAGAGACGTTTTTCAGGCCTGTCATCTTGGCTTCTCGCTGGCGGAATCAGCCCAAGGCCGTGGCCTGATGAAAAGAACGCTTCAGATCACTAACCAACACTGCTTTGAGCAGTTGGGTCTTCATCGGATCATGGCCAATCATTTACCCCGCAATGTGCGAAGTGAACGCCTTCTGGAGTCGCTGGGGTTTGAGAATGAAGGACATGCGCGAGCCTATCTGAAAATCGCTGGCATCTGGGAGGACCATACGTTGAGATCGTTGATCAACCCTGAACAATAAGCGCGGCCACTGCCGCCGACCGGTCCTCGACGACAGCCGCAGGCTGCGCCGATCAAGCCTGGGTGCTGAACCCCTGGGCGGCACGCCGCTCCAACATCGCCCGCTCAGTCTCTTGCGTCGCGCGCTCGCCGTTGGAAGACAATTGGTTTATGAAAAACTGGTTTCTGCCCGCTTTAATATCCGACGGGTCATGCGTTCTGAACAAGGGCGCCAGATCAATAGTGCTGGCGAAGTTTTCATTGGTCAGGCTGTAGTAGCCCAGGGTGCTTCCAGACCAGGGTGAACCTGCGTCTACCATGTCGATGGCGGCGTTGCGGTAGGCCACGGCTGTGGCTTTCAGCTCAACGGATTGATTGAGCAGAACCGTCAGCCTCTCGGTCGCCTCACGGCTGAGTTGGCCAGCCGTATCGAGCACTTTCAGCCGGCCGTCAGCCTCAACGGTAAAACCGTACCCGGTGCTGGCCAGGTCGGGCGCAGTGGCTGCCAGGTTCGCTTCGAATGTCTGGAAGGAAGCTTTCAGCGCACTTTGCGCGCCATTGAACAGGTCGACGAAACGAGGAAAGTGCGGCGATTCGGAGCGACCGACCCAGGTATCAACGGCCTCCGGGGCTTGTGCCGTGGTTGTCGCCGCTTCACTGGGATGGTAAATGGCCGCGGGGCCGGCGTTTGCCAGGGCTTGCTTGGCGGGGTCCGTCGACGCCTGGGGTACGAGCTTCTGCTCAGAAGGCGTGAGGTTGAGATTGGCCGGTGGAATATAGGCAGGGCTAACGGAAAGTGCCATTTAATCGGTCCTTGATTAGCGGGTTCATACGGGTTATCGACCATAAACGCGTCAGCTTTAGACCGTCACGGGAGCAAGCTCCCTCGCCACAGCTTTTGATCGTTCCACGCCCTGCGCAAGAACGAACACGCGCCCGAAGCATTCCTGATGCTCGAAGGCTCGCCACGGGGCATTTTGAATACCGGGCATGAAGGTGGGGAGCGTACGGCTGAAAATGCTCGGTGGATTTGAACAGGCTACGCCCATGCCGTTAGGCATCCAGATCACACCCTGAGGGATGCATGTTTTCTTGATGTTTCGACACGACCGCTGCCTGTGTCTCCTTGTATATGATCTGGTCACCGCCAGATTCATTCTGGCCGCTTATCATCTGTCGCCTCAATGCGCTTGAAAAAGAACGCAAGGCGACTCGCCAGAAGGATACGACAATGACGACTTGCGCACCCCCTGCTGGGTCACGTGAACACTACGACTCGGTAAGCCGAGCAGTGCATTGGCTGATGTTCCTGTTGTTTGCGTGGATCTATTGCTCAGCCATAACCCATTACCTGGCGTCAGACTCAGCGCTGGATAAATGGCTGTGGCCCTTTCACAAACCCGTAGGGTTGTTATTACTGGTGTTGCTGATCCTACGTGCCAGCTGGAGTCTGCTGAACCAACACCGGCGCCCACTCAGCATCAGCCGTTTCGCCGCCGCCGGGCACGGCATGCTGTATGCACTGATGTTCCTGATCCCGCTGATCGGGATGATCCGCCAGTACGGCTCCGGCCGGGCTTTTTCTGCGTTTGGCGTGCAGGTCATGGAGGGGTTCGAGGGGGAAAAAATCCAGTGGATGGTTGATCTGGGCAGCAACTTTCATAGCTTGCTGGGTTGGACAATGCTGGTGCTTATCCTCGGGCATGTCGGGGCGGTGGTCATGCACTATAGGCAGGGCGATAAGCAGGTACTGCGGCGTATGACAAGAGGGGTGCGCCAGCACTGAAGTGACGCGGCCCACAGGTAGGGCCGCGCTGTCAGGATTGCTCCAACACCACCGGCTTGATCGCCCGCCCATGCTGGCGCGCCGTGACCAGGCCGATGGTCGATGACACTTCGCTGCAATGACCAGGCCACTTGCATTGCGGTACCCTCTCCACCGCGTTGGCGATGGAACACAAACGGGGATACCCGGATATCGTTGCCGAGGATTGCTTGAATGAGTGGCAACGCTTGCGCCCCGCGCTTCAATAACGCCCGCTCTGATCAGCCTATCGCCTGATGCCCCAACCCACTCCCAGGATTCACGGATTTCCTTTATGCCGCCTGCCTCACGCGACCACGCCCGTATCGAACGCCGTCTCATCGCGGCGCTGACCGACGCCTGCGAGATCGCAAAGGTCGAAATTCCGGGCTTCGACTGGTTGACCCACACCGTCGACTACCACGCGTTTCCCCAAAGCCTGCGGGTGATCTGGGTGTTCGACAGCGTTGCGAGCAAGGCTCGCGCCCTTGCGACCGGCGGGGACGCCCGTATGCGCGAGCTGACTACCGCCGCGCTGGATGACGCCGACGTGCACGTCCCGAACATCGCCCGCTGCGTCAGTTTCGACTCCGAAGAGGAATGCCACCTTCGGCATGGCGGCGATTGGCGTCGGCGGCTGGCTACTCTCCGGGGGATCTGAATCGCGCCACGGCTCACTGAGCAACGGGAGACCTCGCTACCCCACCTTGCACGTCAACCAAGCCCCCCAGAAAAGGCTGCTGAAGAAACGCGTCGCGTCGCCGAAGCCAGCGTCATGCAACAGCTTCTGAACCGCGGCCTCGGAATGGGGCGGGTCAGCGCCTTGAAGGATTTTGCCGAGCTTGGCCTTCACTTCGTCCGGGGTGGCGCCATGCTGACGCCAGCGTTGGCCCCATGCCGCCAGCAGCAACGGCTGGCTGGCATACGCGTAATGATTGCCCGCGACGATCAGCGGTGCCCCCGGTTTCAGGTGCGCCCGAATCGATCGCAGCATCCGGTCCTTGGCGTCATCCCCCCCCAGATGGTGGAGCACACCGATCAAGGTGGCGGCGTCGTATGACGCGTCTGCTGCCAGGTCTTCAAGCGTCCCGAGATGCAGGGTTGTTCTATCAAGCAGGTGGTTGGCTTCCAACTGCTGCCTTGCCGCGTCCAGCATCGGCTGCGAGGGATCAACCGCCATGAAGCACCAGCCCGGTTCAAGGTTGGCCATGGCGATGATCTCCTGCGCCGTACCGCCGGCGCCGACCACCAGTATCTTGGCCGAAGGGGCATCGCCAAGGCTCGCCGCGAGCATGCAGGCTGCCAGATCCTGGCACGCGTCATAGCCCGCCAACGCGATACGGCTTTGTCGCGTGTACTCGTTGGCTCTTGAGGTATCGAATTTGTCAGCAGGGTTGGATGAGGATGAGTTCAATGCGGTTCTCCGTGGCCTTGAAGGAAATTACGTTAACCGTGGCAGTAAGAAAAATGCATTAATTTTATGCCCTGCATTCCCGTGGGGAATGCGGGGGCGTAGGAGTGGAGGGGGTTGCAGGATCGTACAAGCCTATGACCTGTCGGCCCGGATAATCTGGCCTTCTCACCGACAGGAAGGCTCAGCATGACTCACCTACAGCAACCCGCCCAACCGATAAACCTCGCGCAAAAAGCCTCGCTCATCGACCAACAATGGAGCCCAAGAGTGGTTGCCGAAATGAACGACTACCAGTTCAAGGTGGTGCGTATCGAGGGTGAATTCATTTGGCATTCGCACCCCGAAACCGATGAAGCGTTCCTGGTGCTTGAAGGCACGCTGCGTATCGACCTGCCGGAGGGCCCGGTGTATGTGAAGCCGGGTGAGTTGTATGTGGTGCCGCGTGGCATTGAGCACAGGACGGCGGCCGAAGGTGAAGCCAGGCTGATGATGATCGAGCCTAGGGGCATTCTGAATACCGGGCATGAAGGCGGTGAGCGCACCGCGTTGAATGACCAGTGGATTTGAGCGCCGAGGCTTATTGCCTTCTGTAGGAGCGAGCTTGCTCGCGAAAAACGCCAACGATAACGCGTGCTTCCTGAATGAGCGCGGCGCCTGTGAGTTTTTCGCGAGCGAGCTCGCTCCTACTGGCATTCGGGAAAACCCCAAGCCCTATCGCCTTTGAATCTGCACCGTAGCAAACGTCGGCTCGTCGCGCGCCTGCTCCAGTGTATTCCTGGGCTGTTGCGGGGCCCGGGATTGCCCCTCTGGCCGTAACGCAGGCGGCGGATGCAGGCGCATGTCCGAGCGCTCATCGCTGGGCGCAACGCCGAAGAAATCCCGGTAGCACTTGGAAAAATGCGGCGTGGACACAAAGCCGCAAATCACCGCCAGCTCGACAATCGAAATGGGCGTCTGCATCAGCAACTGGCGCGCACGGGTCAGGCGCAGCTTGAGGTAATAGCGCGATGGCGTGCAGTACAGGTGCTTCTGGAACATGCGCTCCAACTGGCGGCGGGACACGTGCACGTAGGCGGCCAGTTCGTCGAGGTCGATGGGTTCTTCCAGGTTGGACTCCATCAGGGCGACCACTTCTTGCAGCTTGGGCTGTTGCGTGCCGAGCAGGTGTTTGAGCGGCACGCGTTGGTGGTCGCGCTCGTTGCGAATGCGCTCGTACACGAACATCTGGGAAATCGCCGCCGACAGCGTGTGCCCGTGATCGCGGCCGATCAGGTGCAGCATCATGTCCAGCGGCGCAGTGCCGCCAGAGCTGGTAAAGCGGTTGCCATCGAGCGTGAATACGCTGGAGCTGACTTTGACGCGGGTAAACGCCTCCTGCATCGACGCCATCAGCTCCCAATGCACGCTGCACTGGAAGCCATCGAGCAACCCCGCCTGGGCCAGTGCCCAACTGCCGGTGCACACCGCGCCGAGACGTTTACAGTACAGGCGCGCCTGGCTGCGCAACCAGGCGATGAGCGCAGGGCTGATAGCCTGTTGAATGCCCACGCCGCCGCACACGATCACCGCATCGAAGCCGCGCTGGTCCTGCGCGCACGCGTCCGGGGTCACCGACACGCCATCGCTGGCCCACACCGGCTGGCCGTCCAGACTTAGGGTTTGCCAACGGTAGAGTTCTTCGCCCGCCAATTGGTTGGCCATGCGCAGCGGCTCGACCGCACACGACAGCGAGATCAGGGTGAATTGGTCCAGCAGCAAAAAGCCGATGGTCTGGCAAACAGGTGCCTCGGTTTCCATCACCGCTACCCCACAGGCGTGATCAGGAATGTTCCAGCGCCACCGGCTTGGGTGCCCGGTTGTGCTGGCGCGACGTGACCAGGCCGATGAAGGAAATTACCAACGCCAGGCCAATGGTCGAGGACACTTCGGTGCGGTGTTCCGGCGTCACCATCATCACCCCCAGGGCCAGGCAGATGAATACGATCACCAGGTAAGTCAGCCACGGAAACAGCCACATGCGAAAGGTCAGTTCGACGTTCTGCCGAAGCAGCAAGCGACGCATACGCAGTTGCGAGATAGCGATGACCAGGTACACCAACAACGCGATGGCCCCGGAGCTGGCGAGCAGGAACTGGAACAGACCGGCCGGCATGAAGTAGCTCAGCAACGTAACGCCCGCACCGATGATGGTGCTGGCGATCACCGCCGCCCTGGGCACGCCCGCCTTCGAGGTGATTTTAAGCGCCGGCGGCGCATCGCCGCGTTTGCCCAGGGAAAACAGCATGCGCGAAGAAATGTAGATCGAGGAGTTCATGCAACTGGCTACCGCGATCAACACCACCACATCGACCATGAATTTGGCGTTGGGGATGTTCATAATTTCCAGTGCGCGCTGATAGGAACCCACGGAGGCCAACAGCGGATCGTTCCAGGGCACCACGGAAATCACGACGGAGATCGACAACAGGTAGAACACGCCAATGCGCCAGATCACCGAACGGGTGGCCTTGGCGATGTTCTGCGCCGGGTTGCTCGACTCGGCTGCGGCGATGGTCACCGCCTCAGTGCCGATGAAGCTGAACATGATGGTAATGAACGCGCCCACCACCGCCGACAGGCCGTTGGGAGCAAACCCGCCGTGTTCCTCCATCAAGCGGCTCAAGCCGCTGGCTTCGCGATCCGGGATCCAGCCCATGAGGACGCTGAAGCCCAGGCCGATAAAGCCGACGATGGCAATCACCTTGGCCATGGCGAACCAGAATTCGAATTCGCCGTATTTGGCCACGCTGAACAGATTGGTGATCACCAGCAAAACGATTGAGATCAACGCAAACAGCCACGCATCAACCTGAGGGAACCACTGGTTGAGCACGTGCCCGGCGGCCAAGGCTTCGATGGGAATGACCAGCACCCAGAACCACCAATACAACCAGCCGATGGTGAACCCCGCCCAAGGGCCGATGGCCTGGTCGGCGTAGGTGGAAAACGAGCCAGTGTCCGGGCGTGCCACCGCCATTTCCCCCAGCATGCGCATGACCAGCACCACCAACAGGCCGGAAAACAGATAAGCCAGCAACACCGCTGGCCCGGCGGCGGCGATCGCGTGTCCGGAGCCGACAAACAACCCCGCGCCGATGATGCCGGCGATGGACAACATGGTCACATGGCGCGGCTTGAAGCCCTGCGCAAGCTGACCGTTGGAATCGTTGCAGTTGAGGCTAGTCATTGTTTTTGTTGTTCTCGGGCGGCCAATGACCTTCACCTTAAGTGCCCGAGGCCAGGCACAAGTAGCCTGGTTACGCCACCATCGTGCCTGATATCGACATGGGGATAGTGGTACCGTGAGGCAACGCGCGGTGTGCTCTACTCTTGCGCGCTGCGTATCAACGACCCGAACAGCTCGCCACGCGGCATCTTGCTCAGCTCGATATCGGCATTTTCAAACCATTCCCGCCCGGCTTCCGGGTGCGGCCCGCTCAGCACCACCACGCCACGTTCGTAGGTATAGCGCGCCGCCGCCACGTCACCATTGTGGTAGGTGGCGATGACCTTGTAGGGCGCAGTGGCATTGGCTTTGGGAAAATACGGACCGTCCTGATAGAACACAGAGTCGGGTTGCCCGTCCCACGTCACCCGCACGGCGGCGTCCTCAATACCGGACACTTCAAAACCGGGACGGCCAGCTTCGGTATCAAGCGCCTGGGGGATCAGGCCGAGGTTGTTGTCGTCGGCCAGGTAGGCGCCCATGCACAGGCCCAGGTAGCGGCCGCCTTTGGCGACGTAATCGCGGATGGCTTCGGCACGCGCATCGCCCAGGCTGTCGAGGGCGGCCGGGATGTCCTGGCCGCCACCGGGCTGCACGTAGAGGTCATAGCGCGCCAGGTTTTGTGGAGTGATGTCGATGGGTTCGTCGGCACCGACGAAGTCGATCTGGTAAGTGGGGTTCAGGCGCTGCAGGGCGGTTTTCACGTTTTCCGAGCAATCAGGGCAACCTGCCGGGCCACGGTAGATGGCGACATGGGTGATGGGGCCTGCGCCGTGTACGGGTAAAGGATGCAGCGTAGCAACGGCGAGAAACGTGGCAGCGAGGGCAGGCAGTTTCATGGGCTCGGCTCAACGGTCAGTTGAATGGGTTTGATCCAGTGGTCGCAGCGCCAAGCCTATAACGGTGAGCCTTTTGAATTCGTGAAGAGTTGTAAATCCAGGTCGGCCATTTATCCACTTGCCAGCATTTGCCATAACGACGCGCCTACGCCGGTAATGCTCTCACCGGCGATCAGCCCCGCCGCTGCCGTGATCGCAAAGCGCTGCGTCACACTTGGCCAGCGACAGCTCACGGCCCAGGTCATGATCGCGCCAAGGGCCATCATCAGCGACACCGACGCAGGCAAGACAAACGCCAGTCCCAAGGCTGCCGCACTGGGCAAGTAGCGGGCGCGATGGGTGGGTAATGTGCTGTCGAGTATGCCCAGCAGTATGCCGCACAGGCTTGCAATAGCAATGGCCCAGCGGATGCTGGGTGACAACGAATCCAGCCCGTGGGTCAGGGTTTGGGCCACGGCTTTCCAAGTGGCGACGGCCGGGGCTGGCCATTGTTCGGTGAGCAGCATGGTTTGCGGGTCGGGGATCAACGCCAGGTACGCGAATACGCCGACGACGCTGCCGACAAAAATCCCGAGAATCTGGGCGATAACCTGTTTGTGCGGCGTCGCGCCAATCGCTTTGCCCACCTTGAAGTCATTCATCAGGTCTGTGCACTGCCCCGCCGAACCGCCGGCGGTGTTGGCGCTCATCAGGTTGATCGGCACCTGGCCCGGCGCAACGATGCCAAAACTCAGCTGAGACAGTTGCCCGATGGCGCCAATCGGCGGAATACCGGTCGCCCCCACCACCCGCGCCGCCACGGCGGCCAGGCAGATCGCCAGGGGAATGGTTAGCAGCGCCATCCCAAGGTTGATACCGAACAACAGCGCTTGCAGGCTCACCACCAACGCAATCGCCAAGGCAAACCCCACGGCAGGCCCAGGCTTGGGAACCGCCCAAGGCGTGCCGCCAGCCGCTCGGGTTGAGCGATGCAACGCCCACAGGCGAATCGCCAGGGACGCCAGGGTGGAACACACCATCAGGCTCACGCCGGGCCACAGCAGCCACTCCACCAGCGCGGCAAATTGCGGGCCGCTGCTGTCGGCGGGCAGGCTCACCAGGCCGTTGGCCAACAGCCACGGCCCCAGCCCGCCCCATGCCAGCAAGGCGCCGAGCAGCAGGGTCAGGCCCACGCGAATGCCGATGATGCCGCCGAACCCCAGCAACAGCAGAGAGGGGTCGGCGGTGAAGGTCAGGCGCTCCAACTGGGCGTTCGGCGACCAGCGCGGGAAGGCCCACATAAAGGTATCCACCCACTTGACCAACCCGGACAACAACGCTGCGCCGAGCAGCACTTTCAAGCGCGTGGCGGCTTCGCGACCATGGTTGTAGATGTGCAGCAGGGTCTCCAGGGTGGCCATGCCTTCGGGAAACTTCAGTGCCTTGTCATTGAGCAATGAAGGCCGCAGGTACCACGCGATCCAGATCCCCAGGAAACTTACCGAGAACACCCAGGCGATCATCGGCAGCGCTGCCAGTTGGTTGCCGGTGAGCAAGGTATAAGCCGGGATGGGCGCGACCAGCCCGCCGGAAATGATCGACGCCGCGGCAGAGGCCACGGTCTGGTTGATATTACTCTCGTGCAGGGTCCACGGCAGGTGTTCAGCGGAACGCCGGGCCAGGCCTTGCCAGAGGCCATAACCGATCAGCAAGGCGATGATCGACATATTGAACGACCAGCCGATCTTCAAGCCTGCGTAGACATTGGAAGGGGTCAGCAGGATGCCCAGCACGATCCCGGTGATGACTGCCCGCAGGCTCAGTTCGCGCTCTACGGGCGCGATTGACGAGGTGGAGTGCATGCAGATTCCTTTCGAGAAAAGCCAGTGCCACCTTTAAGTGAGCGCTGGGAGACTCGAAGGTTCACCTGCCGAAACGGGTTCTGTAGGAGCGAGCTTGCTCGCGAAAAACCCAAAGGCGCCGCGTTTATCCAGGAAACACGCGTTATCGTTGACGTTTTTCGCGAGCACGCTCGCTCCTACAGGAGGCGGTGTCGGTGGGCCCGCTATTTGGCGAACGCGTATTCCCCGCCCCGCTCCACCGCCTTGCGGTATGCCGGGCGCGCCTGGAGCTTTTGCAGCCACGCGGCCAAGTTCGGGTAGGCCTGCAATTTGCCCTGGGCCTGGGCGACTTCGCCGATAAAGCTCATCTGAATATCCGCGCCGCTGAGTGCGTCGCCCACCAGGTACGGCGTGTGGCCCAGCACGTCATTCAGGTAGCCCAGGTAGTTGGCCAGCTCCGATTCAATCCGCGGATGCAGCGGTGCGCCTGCTTCACCCAGCCGTCCCACATAAAGGTTGAGCATCAACGGCAACATCGCCGAGCCTTCGGCAAAATGCAGCCATTGCACATAGCTGTCGTAGGCGTCGGTGGCCGGGTCGGGTTGCAGTTGGCCGTTGCCGTGGCGGCGGATGAGGTAGTCGATGATCGCAGCAGATTCGATCAGCACGCGGGAACCGTCTTCGATCACCGGGGATTTGCCCAGCGGGTGAATGGCCTTGAGTTCAGGCGGAGCCAGGTTGGTCTTGGCGTCGCGCTGGTAGCGCTTGATGTCGTAGGGCAGGCCCAGTTCTTCAAGCGCCCACAGGATACGTTGCGAGCGGGAGTTGTTGAGGTGGTGAACAGTGATCATCGAGGCAACACCTTGGGGGGATTTAAGAGAAGACTACAGCGTAGCGGTGAAGTGCCGTGAATGTGGTTCAGGCGAGCAACTGATCGATCCACTTCACCTGCTGCACGATCTCCTGCACTTTCTGCTTGGGCACCGCCTGCCGCGCATGTTCGAGGCTGGCCAATGTCTTGCGTTTCTCGCGCAATATACGTTGCCACTTCGCCAGGAATTCCGGGCTACGCGCCTGCATTTGCAACGGACCGAAGTACAGCTGCTCGGCGGTATAGGTCATCGCCTCGGCGCGTTCGGCGACAATGATTTCGTAGTAGAAGCGGTTTTCCCGCAGCAACTCTTCATGGAGGATCTGGTAGCCGTTCTCCATCAACCATTGACGCAGCGGCTGCTCACCGCCATTGGGTTGCAGGATCAGGCGTTCCCGCCCGTTCAACCGCGCCCTGCCGCTGTCGAGAATGTCGCGGATCGTCTCGCCACCCATGCCGCACAGGCTGACAGCGGTAATGTCATCGCCCGCTTCAATCGCCGCCAAACCATCGGCCAGGCGCACGGTGATGTGCTGCGTCAGGCCATTGTCGGCCACGGTACGGTTGGCCGCCTGAAACGGCGTAGCGGCCACTTCCCCCGCCACGGCCGCCGCAATAGCGCCACGGCGCATCAACGCCACCGGCAGGTAGGCGTGGTCTGAGCCGATATCGGCCAGGCGGGCACCCGCGGGTATGTGCGCGGCCACGCGCTCCAGGCGCTGCGACAAAGTGTGTTCGTTCAACGGTGATTCCTTAAGAGTGCCCGGAAAATCGATCCCGGCTGTTGGTCAAGTGCAGCACCATGGCCGCCCGTGCGGCGTCCGGGTCCTGGCGCTTGATAGCGTTGTAGATGGCCTCGTGTTCCAGGTTCGCCAACTGCCCCAGTTGGGCAAAGTCCGCGCCGCCGCGCTCGACGGCATTCACCTGGGTGCGCGGAATCATCGCCGTGCCCAGGTGCTGCATGATGTCGGTGAAAAACGTATTGCCGGTGGCTTCGGCGATCAGTTGGTGAAAGCGCTTGTCCTCCTCCACACAGCTGTCGTTGTTGGCCAGGGAGGCTTGGTAGTCGTCCAGTGCCTGGCGCATGTGGGCCAATTGCGCGTCACTTCTGCGCAGCGCGGCCAGGGCCACCGCTTGCACTTCCAGGCCCAGGCGTAATTCGAGCATGTTGCGCACGCTGGCGACCGTGTCCACATGCAGGCGCAGGCCCGGCTGCGTGTGCTGCTCCAGCACAAAGGTGCCGATGCCGTGACGCGTCTCCACCAGCCCCGACGCCTGCAGCTTGGACAAGGCTTCACGCACCACGGTACGGCTCACCCCATGCTCAAGCACGATGGTGGATTCGGACGGCAGTTTTTCACCCGGCTTGAGTTGCCCCAACTGGATGCGCTGGGTCAGTGCCTCGACCACACCTTGGGCCAGGTTGGCGGAACGTTTGCGCACAGGCGGTGTGCTTTTAATCGGCATCGAGACGGGTCCACGGGGTTGGGCTGGGGGGAGCTTATCACCCTGAACGCACGGGGCGACGGGTGGCGGCGAAAAACACCCAACTTGTATGACAACATACTCATCCCACCTCACCCGACCCTGTCTTCGCTTCGAGAGAAGCGCACACCCCGAGCCGTCACTAGCGGGGCAAAACCCAATAAAATCTGGCAAATAACCAAAATAGCCAACCTCAATACCGGCTTATAAGAACAAAAACAGCCCTGACAGGATTGCGGCCTTTAAAAAACAACTTGTATGATGTCTGTCAACAAAACACCAAACCCGCATAAAAATAATCAGGGGGAGTTTTCATTCGTGAAGCATTCAAGCCCAGCATCTGCCGTACCCGAAAGTGATTCAGCGCTCGCCCGCGCCGTGAGCAAAGTGAAGGGCCATGTGCTCCCACTGTTCGTGGTCATGTTCATCCTCAACTACATCGACCGGGTCAATATCGGCTTCGTGCGCACGCACATGGAGCATGACCTGGGAATCGGCGCAGCGGCCTACGGCTTCGGCGCCGGGCTGTTCTTCATTGGCTATGCACTGTTCGAAGTGCCCTCCAATATGCTGCTGCAAAAAGTCGGCGCCCGCATCTGGCTGACCCGCATCATGTTCACCTGGGGCATCGTCGCCACGCTGATGGCGTTTATCCAGAACGAAACCCACTTCTACATCCTGCGTTTCCTGCTGGGTGTGGCGGAAGCAGGATTCTTCCCCGGCGTGATCTATTACTTCACCCGCTGGTTGCCCGGTGTGGAGCGTGGCAAGGCCATCGCGATCTTCCTCAGTGGCTCGGCGGTGGCGTCGTTGATCTCCGGGCCGTTGTCGGGTGCGTTGTTGCAGATCGAAGGCTTTGGTTTGCATGGCTGGCAATGGATGTTCGGCATCGAGGGCCTGGCCTCGGTGGCGCTGGGCTTTTTTGTGTGGTTCTGGCTGGACTCCAAACCCCATGATGCCAAGTGGATGAGCCGCGAAGAACAAGACGCCCTGGTTGACGCCATCGACCAGGAACAGCGCGAACGTGAAGCCCTGACCACGGTGAAACCCACCCTCGGCAAACTGCTCAAGGACCGTCAGATCCTGCTGTTCTGCGCTCTGTACTTCTGCATTCAACTGACGATCTATGCCGCCACCTTCTGGCTGCCCAGCATCATCAAGAAGATGGGTGACCTCACTGATGTGCAGGTCGGTTTCTTCAACTCGATCCCCTGGCTGATCTCGATCATCGCCATGTACGCCTTCGCGTCGCTGTCGGGCAAGTTCAAGTTCCAGCAGGCCTGGGTCGCGGCGGCGCTGCTGATCGCGGCGGCCGGTATGTTCATGTCCACCACCGGCGGGCCGATCTTCGCTTTCGTGGCGATCTGTTTTGCGGCCATCGGGTTCAAGTCTGCGTCGTCGCTGTTCTGGCCGATCCCCCAGGGCTACCTGGATGTGCGCATCGCCGCCGCGGTGATCGCGCTGATCAACTCTATCGGCAACCTGGGCGGCTTTGTGGCGCCGACTACCTTTGGCTTTCTGGAGCAGACCACCGGATCGATCCAGGGCGGGCTGTATGGCCTGGCCTGTACTTCGGTGCTCGCGGCCATCCTGGTGTTCTTTGCCAAGACCTCACCCTCTGCCGTACCGGCCGTGCCCAGCGGCGCCGCCATCAGCAAACCTCTTTGAACTCAGCCAGGAACGCGCCATGAATACCCCTGTCGTTACTCATTTCCAAGTCATCCCCGTCGCCGGCCACGACAGCATGTTGCTGAACCTCAGCGGCGCCCACGGCCCCTACTTCACGCGCAATATCGTGATCCTCAAGGACAGCAGCGGCAACACCGGCGTGGGCGAAGTGCCCGGCGGCGAGCGCATCCGCCAAACCCTGGAGGATGCCCGCAGCCTGGTGATCGGCCAGCCGATCGGCCAGTACCAGCGCGTCCTCAACCAGATGCGCAGCACCTTTGCGTCCCGAGACAGCGCGGGCCGCGGCCTGCAAACCTTCGACCTGCGTATCACCATCCACGCCGTCACCGCCATGGAGGCCGCGCTGCTTGACCTGCTGGGCCAGTTTCTCGAAGTGCCGGTGGCCGCCTTGCTTGGCGAAGGCCAGCAACGCGACGCAGTGAAGATGCTCGGCTACCTGTTCTATGTGGGGGATCGCAACGCCACCGACCTGGCCTACCGCAACGAGGCCGATGCCGACGATGAGTGGTTCCGCCTGCGTCATGAAACAGCCCTGACTGCCGACGCGGTAGTGCGCCTGGCCGAAGCGGCCAAGGCCAAATATGGCTTCAACGATTTCAAGCTCAAGGGCGGCGTATTGAGTGGCGACGCAGAAATCGAAGCCGTCACTGCGCTGGCCGAGCGTTTTCCCGATGCGCGCATCACCCTTGACCCCAACGGCGCATGGTCGTTGAAAGAAGCCATCCGCCTGTGCCGCGACCAGCATCATGTGCTGGCCTACGCCGAAGACCCCTGCGGCGCAGAAAACGGTTATTCAGGCCGCGAAGTCATGGCCGAATTCCGCCGCGCCACGGGCCTGAAAACCGCCACCAACATGATCGCCACGGACTGGCGTGAAATGGGCCACGCCATCCAGCTGCAATCAGTGGACATTCCCCTCGCCGACCCGCACTTCTGGACCATGCAGGGCTCGGTGCGCGTCGCGCAGATGTGCAACGAGTGGGGCCTGACCTGGGGCTCGCATTCCAACAACCACTTTGATATTTCCCTGGCAATGTTCACCCAGGTGGCGGCGGCCGCACCGGGCGAGATCACCGCCATCGACACCCACTGGATCTGGCAGGACGGCCAGCGCCTGACGCGGGAGCCGTTGAAGATTGAAGGGGGTTACGTAAAGGTGCCGGCCAAGCCTGGCCTGGGTGTGGATATCGATATGGACGCGGTGGCCAAGGCTCATGAACTGTACCAAGGCATGGGCCTTGGAGCCCGGGATGACAGTGTGGCGATGCAGTTTCTGATCCCGGGTTGGGGCTTTGATAACAAGCGGCCTTGTCTGGTGCGGTAAATCGGCTTTAGGAATGCTCAGCGCAATTTGAGCGTGACGCAAAAAATCCGATGCCCAAACAGGCATCGGATTTTAGTCAGATCAGAAGCTTAGCTGTTTGACCTCTGGCACCTCTGCCAGAGGCCCCTTTTGCGCTACTGCCGATTGGCGATCTCCAGATCCGCCTCTTCCTGCTCCAGGCCAGCGAGATCAGTGCCATTGATCATCGGCCCATAACGGCGGCTGAACTCCCAGTTGTAGGGCACATGGTCTTTGTTGATCCCGTTGTCCCAATTCACCGACCAGGTCATCAGGCCCTTGATCGACAATCCTTTGTCGTGCAAACGCTTGAATGTATTGGTCACGGCTGTCGGGTTGACTACATAACCGGTGGCAGCCGCATCGACGTTGGCGGGCAGGCCAATGACGAACTTGTCTGCCGGGATCTTGGTAAACCCGCGCGTTCCGCTCACCAGACTTTCGGTCAGGTAAAACAGAAAGTCCTCTTTCATTGCGTCGTTGTTCTGGGCAATCCAGGCGCCGTTGCCATTGTTGACCTCCTGCACCCAGATGCCGTCGCCCCCCTGGTTGTAATACTGCGGGGCGATGAAGTCGTAATAGCCTTTCAGCGCCTGGATGTAACCGACGTATTTGCCGGCGGTGGTGAGGTACGGAAACTCCGGCGCCATGCTGATGATGAAGTGTTTGCCTTGACCTGCGTAGTGGTCCTTGACCAGCTTCAAGGCGGCGGGCAGGACAGTCTTGTTGTCGGCGAAATCAATCGCGCTCTGTTCAAGATCGATATCCAGGCCATCAAAGCCATAGGTTTCCACCAGGCGGATAATTTCGCTGGCCAGTGGCTGTTCGTTGCCTTTATGCAGTTCGATGTGTGCATCGGCGCCGCCAAGGGAAATCAGCACCGCCCTGCCCTGGCTGTTCAGCACACCCACCTGGCGACGGAACTCGGCGTCGGACAGCTTGTACGGGGTGAAGGTTGGGATACCGTTGCCCTTCATGAAGGCCACGGCCACCACGTTGTAATCCTTTGGCACATCCACCAGGCTCATATTGGCGAATTGGCCACGCTGGTAGCCGTCGCTCGGGCCGGCAGGCCAGTTGTGCCAGAAGCCCATGAGGATCTTTTTGCCGGCAATGCTCGGCATCAGCGAAGCGGCATCGTTGAGCGGCGATTGCAGTGAGGTAAAGTCAATCTTTGACATGTTCTAATCCTTCAGAACGTGTGGGTTTAACGGCGCGGGCTTATTTGAAGTCCACGTCGAAGGCTTGATAGAAGGCGTTGCCGGTGTTGGCGACGATCCACATCAATACGATCACATGCTGGCCCTTCTTGTTGGCCGGCAGTTTCACTTCATGATTGACCTTGGCCTTCAGTTCGCCTGCATGGCTGTAGTACGGCACCTGGGCATAGAAGTCTTCAGCGAACGGCTGGGTTTCCAGTTGCGCGCGGGTGATGCGCTGTTTCGGATCCCAGCCATCCTTGGTGATCAGCCAGCGATAGCCACGGGTGGTGTGCGGCGCGGTGTATGCCCAGGTGACCTTGAAGGTCTGACCCGGCTCGACATTGAGCAACGGCCAGGTGAAGGCGCGACCAAGTTTCTTGGCCATTTCCTCGTGGGTGAAGTTGACGCAGTCACGGGCATCGGTCTTGCCACCGCTGAGGATGAAGCCGTCGGCTGGCGGGGTGACGCTGTCACTGTCGGTTTGGTAAGGCGCCGGGAACGGACCGGCCGTCAGTGCCGGGAAGTTCTTGCCGCCTTCCATTTCATTGACCTGCCAGGTCTCCAGCAGGCCAAGATCCACGGCGACTGCGCCACGGCTGGAAGGGGATGTGACACGACCATGGCGAAGAGGTGTCTGGGTTTGTGGTTTGTTCATGTTGTGACTCCATTCACTTGATTAAGAACTCTCCCTTTCTTGAAGGAGAGGACCTCAACCTAACGGAGTTGCTTTTTTTTGCCACAGGCCCATTTTTCACTCATTTTCGTTTCGTGAGCGCGCAGACCCGCAAATACTGGATATACAACCAGTATTATAGAGGAAGCCTTACGCTACTAGAGGTCGATTTCCTACAAGACCAGGCGCATATCAACACGCTTCTCTCGTAAATGGCTTTATCCCCTTCGTAAGGGATGGGCGCTCTGTCGAAAAAAAGGGACGTATCTATTTTCATCAAAACCGTCCTCTGTTTGGTCCATCAGGTTTTGCCGATGACAGCCGTTTTTTTAGCGGTAGTCGCGGTAAACGGTCGCACCGTCAGTTCCACCCCCAATGCCAGCATCAGCTTCTCGACCGTCTCATAACGTGTCTTTGAGCCGCCTTTCAGGGTTTTATACAGGCTCTCCCGATTCACCCCCGCCGCTTCGGCAACCTTGTTCACTCCCTGGGCCTTGGCAACCTCGGCCAGCGCCTTCATAAGGACTTGCGGGTCATGGCACGCCATGCTTTGCGCAAGATAGGCACTGATGGTTTGCGGGCTATCAAGGAAACGTGAAGCCTCATAGGCGCTGGTGCCGGATGTATCCAGCTCGAGGATCGGCATGTCCTCTGGTTTGAATGTCGACTTACTCATGTCATTGACCTCTCAGGGCATCGAGAATCTCTTTTGCCCGCTTGATTCCTCGTTTCTGGTCGGTTTTATCGCTTCCCCACAGCATCAGGTAAGCGGTGATGCCCGTGCGCACAAAGTAAATCCTGTAGCCGGGCCCGACAAACACACGCATTTCACTCATGCCATCGCCTACAGGCTGGCAATCGCCAAAATTGTTTTCTTCGGCTCGATCCAGGCGGATCAGTACAGCCGTCTTACCCCACACATCCTTCATACCGTCGAGCCATGTATCGAACTCGGGCGTCCTGCCGATCGTATTGGGCACAGATTCAAATGTAGCCTACTGGCTACTCCTTGTAGATGCCAGTGAATTTTTAATGTCGGTGTGCACCGCCAGAAAAAATCCTAGTCCAGCCGCCGCGCAGGCAGCCGAGCAATACTATTAGCACTTGTGTCCTCAAGACCGAAACGTTGCGTCGCGACTGAGGCATCCTCTCTGTAGGAGCGAGTGAGTGGGCCGGCGTTGATGTAGACCCGTCCTACAGCAAGCTGCACCACCTTGCTCCATTGCCTACAGTTGCGTCAGAATCCGCCGGCTTGTGCGCTTGGATGGGCGTCTCTAAGGTGGCTCGGTCGCTGACAACTCAGTGATCGGGTTTAGTAGCCCGAGGGTCAATTACATTTAGTGCATGAGCTTCATCTATCAGACGTTCCTGTCTGTGCCTGATGGTGGCTGTGCGTAGGGCGCCTTCGGGCGCGCCGGCTTTGTGTAATTCCCCGGTCTACTAACCTGCGTACAGCTGCCACCCTTTCGTTTAGTAGCGAAACGGTGTCGGCCCCATTCAGGAATTACGCATATGTACAAAGTCACCCCAAACCCTCCAAACGATCCAAACCTGAAGCTTGATCAGGCAGCCCGTCGTGCGATCGATCACGCCCTCAACCCCAACGCCGAACCCTCTCCTCCACCCTCGACACCGCTGTTCAGCGTTGCCGACGATGCCAGCAATGAAATGCTCGTCGCCAATAGCTATGAAACCTTTTCCTCAGTAACCGCCCTGCTGCTCGACCTGTCGGATGAACTGACCGGTAAACAGCGCGACGTCGCGTTGGCGATTCATCAGTTAAGTGAGCTGGGAATGTTGTTGGTCGATAAGTTGATGGAGCGCGAGGCGGCTGTAGCAGCTGGCTAAACGTTCAACACGCCCAAAAAAAGCCGAGCCGTCGCGCCCCAAGACGACTCGGTTTTTTTTTGCCAAAGCAGGGGTTGACCTTAAAGCGAGGTTTAAGGTGAGCATGCACCAACCGACAGGATTACTGGCCCCTGGATCATGCTCAAAACCCTTATTTCTTTTGCGTTGGTAGCGATAGGTGGCGCGCTTATGACATTTGCACAGGCTGAACCCGGCCCTTCCACGGCCGCTGCAAACAATCGCCAGATCCTGGTGATCATGACCAACCACGCCAGCTACCCCTCAAGGCCCGATACCACGGGCCTGTGGCTGACAGAGCTGACGCATTTCACCGAGGTCGTGGAAGCGGCTGGCTACACGACGGTATTTGCCAGCCCCAAAGGAGGTGCTGTGCCTCTGGACGAGCGCAGCCTCGGTTGGCTGTACATGGATAAGGCGGCGCGTGAACAGTTGCAGTCCCCGGCCTTTCGCGCCCGGCTGCAAAACACGCTGCCCATCGCCAATGTCGATCCGTCGCAATTTCGCGCGATCTACTTCACCGGCGGCCACGGTGTCATGTGGGACTTCCCTGGCAACCTCGACCTGCAACGTGTCGCCCAAACCATTTACAACCAGGGCGGCATCGTCTCGGCCGTGTGCCACGGTGTGGCGGGCCTGCTGGATCTGAAGGATGAACAGGGCAACGCGATCATCAAGGGCAAAAACATCACCGGCTTCTCCAATCGCGAAGAACTGCTATCGGGCATGAAGCGTGAGGTGCCGTTCTTGCTTGAAGACCGGCTGCTGAGCCAAGGGGCGCGTTACCGCAAGGGCTGGGTGCCGTTCACCTCATTTGTCATCACCGATGGCCGCCTGATCACGGGCCAGAACCCGCAATCGCCCAAGGCCGTCGCACTCGCCGTAATAACCGAGCTGTCCCACGAACGATAGCGCCTAGCCCCTCTCTGGAGAAAACCGATTGAACATTCCAAGCGCCATTTTAACCGGATTGCTGCTCACCCCTTTTGCCAACCTTGCGTTGGCCGGAACGCCCGAGATGCCCAGCCCCAACGACACAACCCACATCGATATCGCCGGCCAGCAGGTGCCCGTCGTCAAGGGTGGCTTGTACGACCGCTTTCGCTCCAACCCGCCGTTGTCGGTGGTTGCAGCAGAATTACCCGGGGTTGATTTAAGCTGGTTCAAAGGGTTGCAAAAGCACAAGGTCGACATCGGTTTTGAATCCTACTCGCCCAATTTTTACTACCAGAACAGTCGGGTAACAGCAGTCTATACAGCCGACATCGATAAGCTTCGGGCGTTGATGCCACCGCAGGTACTGGCCGCCGTGCAGCCCTTGCAAGTCTGGCCGGGTCGCGGGCTGATCGCGTTTACTGCGTACACCTATGAGCATTGCGATAACGACGCCTATAACGAAGTCGCCGTGTCGATCATCACGAACAAACCTGGCAAAGCCAACCTGGGCCCCTTTACGCTGGTGGGCCAGTCGATGTCGCAGGACTTTTGGGGCTATGTGCTCAAGCTGCCGGTGAATACCGAGCTGGCGCGGGTGCGCGGGGTGGTCGGTTACAACCTGCCGAAATGGCTGACCGGCATTGATCGCAAAGAGGATGGGCACTCGGTGGTGTATGACATTACCGATAGCAAGACCGGCAAACTGGACGTGTCGTTCAAGGCTAAAAAGCTTGAGAAGCTGTCCCGTGATATGGACCTGGTCACCAGCAGTTTCACCAATCTCGATCACCACGGCCAACTGGCCTATGGGTATGCGGTTTCCCGCCAGCTCAGCCATGGCTCCAGCCGTGACGCAGACTCAGCCACCCTCACGCTAGGCGATGGCAGCCTGTCCGATTACCTGCGCGACCTCAAGCTGGGGAAAATGGTGAAGTACGAATACGTACCCGAGTTCCAGAGCGCACTCTATGCGCCAGAGCCGCTCGTCAACCTGATTGGCGAACGCTGAACCTCGTGCGCCGGTCAGGCCCTCGGGGCCCGGCGGGCGCTTTTTTTTGTGGATGAGGCTGGAGCGCCCCCTTCCTCGCGCAGACGGTTTATCAGCATCTGCGCATTCTCGGCACAGGCCATGCCCTCGGGCTTGCCTTCGATGCCCTTGATGACGTTCAGCAACTGCGCCTTGTTCTGGGCCAGCCGTTGTTGCAGAACCTCGATTTCCTCGACCTTGTGCTTGAGCCCGCTGAGCAGCTCGTCATGCTGCCAACCACCGGCACTGCGGGGCATTAACTGCCGGATTTCTTCCAGAGAGAAACCGGCTGCCTGGGCACCCTTGATGATCTCCAACACCGCCTCGGTGCCGGGCGTATAGTCCCGATAGCCGTTGGATTTACGCTCAACCGATTGGATCAGACCGCTCGCCTCGTAGAAGCGGATGCGTGAGGCCGCCAACCCGCTGATTTTTGCCAACTCGCCTATTCTCATGTACCACCCACAAAAAACCATTGACCTTAAAGTTGACTTTAAACCTAAAGTCATTGGGCGGCCAAGGCGGCAATTGGTAGGCGGCGCGCTTGCCAGACACGCATGGGCCGCAGTGGGTCAATCCAGCGCCATGATCGCGATTCGATCAGGCCATCATTTCATTTGGGAGAGGCGAACATGGGCTACGTCACCACGCGAGACGGTGTTGAAATTTTCTACAAGGACTGGGGCCCACGCGATGCCCAGGTCATTTTCTTCCATCATGGCTGGCCACTGAGCGCAGATGATTGGGACGCGCAAATGCTGTTTTTCCTGGGCGAAGGTTACCGGGTCGTTGCCCACGACCGGCGTGGCCACGGGCGTTCCAGCCAGGTCTGGGACGGGCACGATATGGACCACTATGCCGACGACGTTGCGGCGGTGGTCGAGCACCTGGGTATACAAACTGCGGTGCATGTCGGTCACTCCACCGGCGGCGGTGAAGTGGTTCATTACATCGCCCGCCACGGTGAAGAGCGCGTCTCGAAGGCCGCCATCATTAGTGCCGTCCCTCCTTTGATGGTCCAGACCCCGAGCAATCCTGGTGGCCTGCCCAAGTCAGTGTTCGACGACTTGCAGGCGCAGCTGAAAGCCAACCGCGCACAGTTCTATCAGGACGTTCCCGCCGGACCTTTCTACGGCTATAACCGCCCAGGCGCCAAGCCGTCCGAGGGCATCATCCTGAACTGGTGGCGGCAAGGCATGATGGGCTGTGCCAAGGCGCACTATGACGGGATCGTGGCGTTTTCCCAGACCGATTTCACCGAAGACCTGAAGAGCATCCAGATTCCCGTATTGGTCATGCATGGCGACGATGATCAGATCGTCCCCCATGAAAATGCCGGGGTGCTGTCCGCCAAATTGTTGAAAAACAGCACGCTGAAAATCTACCCGGGCTTCCCGCATGGCATGCCTACTACCCATGCCGATACGATTAATGCGGATTTGCTGGCGTTTATAAGGAGCTGATTGATTATTGGGGGGGCGGGTGACCGCCTCCCCTCTACCTGAACCGCTCGTTTCAGGTCATGCTGCGTCCTTCATTTCAAGGACGATAAAAACAATGAAAGCCCCCCTCGCCGCCCTGCTCCTGATCAGCCTGACTGGGCCTGCACTCGCCAACGACCCCATCGGTTTCCAAACCACCACCATCCCTGACACTCACAACATTCGCCCACTGGAAATGGCCGTGTGGTACCCCTCCACCAGCACCGCCCAACCCAAGCTGATCGCTGACAACCTGGTGTTCATCGGTGTGCTTGCGGTGCCTGATGCCGCACCGACGCCCGGTAAACATCCGGTGGTGGTGCTCTCCCACGGCTACGGTGGCAATTGGGGCAAGCAGGCGTGGTTGGCCAGTGCGCTGGCCCGGCAGGGGTATATCGTGGCGGCAGTGAATCACCCTGGCACCACCAGCCAGGATCGCAGCGCGCAAGCCGCTGCGCAGTTGTGGCAACGGCCCAGGGATTTAAGCCGGGCCATCGATGCGCTGTTGGCGCAGCCCGAGCCATTCGGTGCGGTGGATAGCGGGCGGATCGCGGTGATAGGCCATTCCCTGGGTGGCTGGACGGTCATGGAGAGCGCGGGGGCGCGTTTTGACCCGGCGTTGTTTGCCCGGGACTGCGAGACCCATCCGACATTGGTGGCGTGCAAGGCCTACCGTGAGATGAACCCTGAAGGTACGCCGAGCGGGAAGGCTCAAGTGGCCGCGGACTTGCGTGACAAGCGCGTGACCGCTGTGGTGTCTCTGGACCTGGGCCTGTCGCGCGGCTTTACCAATGCGAGCCTGGCGGCATTGCCGGTGCCGGCTCTGGTGATCACCGCCGGTGTGCCGTCAGCGGATTTGCCGGCGCAGATGGAATCCGCCGACATGGCCAAGCGGCTGCCAAAAACGTCGACACAGTACGTGGAGATCCAGGACGCCAACCACTTCAGTTTTATGTCCCAGTGCAAACCGGGGGCGGCAGCGGTGCTTGACGCTGATGTGCCCGGTGACAGCATCATTTGCCAGGACGGCGAAGGCGCGCGGCCACGGCCCGTGATCCAGCAGCAGATAACCACGCTGATCACCCAGTTCCTGGCGCGCTGAGCCCGTGGCGAGGGAGCTTGTTCCCGCTGGAGTGCGCAGCGCTCCCAGCTTTTTTGGGGCCGCTACGCAGCCCAGCGGGAGCAAGCTTCCTCGCCACAGTTACCGGCTCTGCCTTAACTGACTGGCATTAACCCAGGGCCCGGTCACATTTGTTGAAACTGGTATCATCCGCGCCTTTCCCCTTCAGGCAACGAAACATGAACCGCCAGAAAAAACTTCAGCAGCTCTTCAAAGCCAAAGCGAAAAAGGCCAGCGCCAAGCTGGCACCTAAAAGCAAAGACAAATACATCAGCAAGGCGGACCGTTTGAAGCTGGCGACCGAGGCCGGCCAAGAGCCGGTCACGGCTGTCGAGACGCCTGCTGAGTAAGGCGCATGGCTGAAGGGGTGGCCGCTTCATATTTGCCCCAGATACGCCGCAGATGCCGCGCCGAGCCAAAGCCTGCGCGCTCGGCGATGGCTTCTATGTCCAGGGCCGACTCGGCCAGCAGTTCACGGGCCACGGCCAGGCGCAGGCGATGCAGGTAATCCAACGGGCGGATGCCGACATGCTCTTGGAACAGGCGCGCCAGGTGCCGGCTGCTGGTGCAGGCCAGGCTTGCCATGCGGGTGAGCGTCCAGGCCTCGCAGGGGGCGGCGGCGATGGCGTCTTGCACGCGATGGACCGCCGGGTGCAGGTGATTGCGCCCGGTCACCCAAGGCGATAGCTGCGGGTCGCTGCCGCTGCGGCGCAGGTACACCACCATGTCCCGCGCCACGGCGCAGGCCAAGCGTGGCCCGGCCAGTTCGGCAACCAGGTGCAGCATCAGGTCGATACCCGCCGTGATACCGGCGCTGCAACTGACCGGGCCGTCGGTGACGTACAGCCGGTTTTCCAGGACCCGGGCCTTGGGTGCGAGGGCTTGCAAGGTGGCGCACAGCGAATGGTGCGTGGTGCATTGGCGCCCATCGAGCAGCCCGGCCCTGGCGGCACTCAACGCGCCGGCGCACACGCACACCAGACGCTCGGCCGAGGGCGCGAAGACGTTTTGCAGCCACTGGGTGAGCTGATGGCTGGCCGATTCGAAGGCCTTTTGGTGGGTTTTCGACACGTTCATCGTGGAGCCCACCAACACCACCAGCGTACCGGGGACCAGGGTCGGCGGCAGCGGCGCCAGCCCCATCAGCGGCAAGCCGATGGAGGTGTGCAGCGTTGCCACCGGGCTGACGTATTGCAAGTCGAAATCCACCGCCGCCGGGTCGTCGACCTGCGCGGCCAGGCGCAGTACTTCGGCAGGCCCGGCCAGGTCGAGCATCAGCACGTTTGGCAATAGCACGAACAGCACCGGTACGCTCACCGCTTCACTCCGCCAGTGCCTGGGCGACCGTTACGATGCGGGCGAAGCGGTCATCGAGGACCAACTCCGTGCGTTCGCGAATCTCAGCTGGCGTATAGACCCGGCCGCTACGCACGTGGGTCATCGGGAAGGTCAACGTCGCCTCGCTGACAAAATCCACCTTGAAGCCGCTGTCCGCAGCCTGCCGCGTAGTGGTCTCGCAGCATTGCTCAGTGCGGATGCCGCTGATGATCAGCGTGGTGACGCCCATTTCCACCAACCGAGCGGCCAGTGGCGTACCGGCCAAAGCACTGTGGTAGCGCTTATGGATCACCAGTTGCGGCTTGATCGACAGCTCGCTCAATGCCCTGACGTTGCCCGATTGCATGGAGAAATGCCCTTGGTCTTCAACATGGAAGACTTGTACCACCGGGATGCCGCGCTGAACACAACCATCGATGAGGGCCTGCTGTTTTTCCAGATAGTCGGGCAGGTCGTTTTCGGACCAGTAGGTTGAATGACGGAACGAGTGCTGGGCGTCGATCACGATCAGGGCTTTATGGGTCATGGACAGTCCTTGTGGCTTGCATCAGTGGGTAAACGATGCACGCCATGGTAAGGACCACCCACAGTGCGCGACAGACGCAAGGCAGACTACTTCAGGACGGATTCGGACATGTTACCGGGCACGCCATGGCACAACGGCTGCCGGGTTCGAAGCCATGGGCGTACTCATCCGCCAGGATCGTTTCCAGACGCGAATCGACGTGAATTGCAAAGCCCAGGCGCCGGTAGAACGGAGCATTCCAGGGTACATGCTTGAAAGTGGTCAGCGTCACCGCACGCAGGTGTTGGGCGCGGGCATGCTCTATCGCCGTTTCCACCAATCTGCGCCCCCAGCCCTGGCCTTGCAGCGGCTGGGCAACCGACACTTCATGGATATGCAGGTCGTCGCCAAAGCGTTCTGCGCTGAGGAAGCCTTGAGGGCGATCGTGGTCATCAACCACCACCCAACAGGTCGATAACGCGATCCACTGCCGATGGCACTCGACGCCGATCGGCGCGGCATCCGCCAGCCAAGCCAGCCCTTCGATTGCGCGAAATGCCTGGGCTGCGCTCTGCTCGATGGCGGGCAACAAACCGGCATCTTGCGCGCGCGCCAGGCGAATGTGGGTGGACTGCTCAGCAGCCACTCAAGGCCACCTGGGGCCGTTCGCCCGCAAAGAAGAAGGGCCGCAGGCGCACGCCCACGCCGTTACCGATAAAGGCCGCCACCAGCCACACCCAGCCATGCAGGCTGCCCGAGGCGATGCCACTGAAGTACGCGCCGATGTTGCAGCCATAGGCCAGGCGCGAACCGTAGCCAAGCATCAGGCCGCCGATCACAGCCGCGATCAACGAGCGCGCTGGAATATTCAGGCTGGGCGCGAAACGCCCGGCCAGGCCAGAGGCCAGCAGCGCGCCGAGGACAATGCCGATGTCCATGACGCTGGTGATGTCTTCCCACACCGGTGCAGCCAGGGCCTTGGCATTGCCCGGCATCTCCCAGAATGCCCAGCTGGCAACGTCCACGCCCAGCCCGCTCGCCACCTTGGCGCCCCACAGCGCGAACGCCGAGGTAATGCCCCACGGCCGCCCAGCCAAGGCCAGGGTGGCGTAGTTGAGCAGCGCCAGGCCAATCGCGCCCCACACTAACGGCCATGGCCCACGCAGAAAGCGGCGTAGCCCTTGGTGCTCGCTTTGCACGCCTTGTTCAAGTTGACCATAGCGACGTTTTTCCAGGCGCACGGTCACCATAGCAATCAGCGCGAACACCGCCAGGCTCAGGACCAGCGCCGGCAGCACACCGAAACTTTTGACAATGGAAACCGCCGGGAACGATGGCAGTGCAAACCACCAGTCGACGTGATGGGTGGCGATCAACGAGCCACAGATAAAGAACAGCAGTGTCACCAACATCCGCGCATTACCGCCGCCGACGGTGAACAAGGTTCCCGACGCACAGCCGCCGCCCAGCTGCATGCCGATCCCGAAGATAAACGCCCCGAACACCACCGACACACCCGCCGGCGCCACCAGCCCCACGACCGGCTGACCGAACAAAGTGCCTGCGCCCAGCGCCGGGAAAAACAGCAGCACCGCCACCGCCAGCATCACCATCTGCGCACGCAAGCCAGCGCCACGCCGATCATTGATAAACACGCGCCAGGCCGAGGTGAAACCGAAGGCTGCGTGATAGAGCGTCAGGCCCAGCGCGGCGCCGACCACCAGCAGCAACACCTGGCGTGCGCCAACCATGTTCTGCAGGAACAGCGCGCCCGCCACCAGGATGATAAAGGCAATCAGTGGCGCGACGGGCTTGCGCACGGGCGTCAGGGAAAGAGACGTGCTCATGGGGTTCTCGATTGGTTGGAAGGAGGCAAGTATAGCCTCAGAAGGAATTTGATCAGGTGGGGCATTACCGAAAGGATCATCGTTTGAACCACCGCTTTCGCAGCCTCGCTAAAGCTCGACAGCTCCCACAGGGGATCGGTTGTGTATGTGGACTGACTAACCCAGGCTGATCGACTTCCACGCTACTTCAGCCAGCAGTTCGCGGTATTCAAATGGACTCTTTTTGACCTTCGCCGACAACCACGCACGCGAGTAACTTTCCGCCGCGCCAATGATCAGCGAAGGGATCAGCTCGGCAGGCAAATGACTGAAATGCTCCTTGCGCCCTTCCCCGCTCATCCACTCCTTCAACTGTTGGTTGCGCTGTTTATTGCGTGCAAGCAGCTCGTCCTTGAACGGGCCGCTGGAGACGGCAAAACGGCTTTGGAACACGAACCGCGCCCAGTCCGGCTGTGCGGTCACCCATTCAACGTAGCTGTACACCAGCCCGACGACGCCTGCGTGGGCGGTGTCCGCTGCTTGCAGATAGTGGTCACGCAGACTGGCCTGGTCCTCCAGCGCCGCAAAGAACAGCGCAGCGACCAACCCTTCTTTATTGCCGAAGTGGTGATAGATAGCGCCCACGCTGGTGTCGCAGCGCGCGCGAATGGTTTCGATAGAGGTCGCCTCGATGCCCACCTCGTTAAAACACGCCAGTGCTTCGCGCAGGATGATGCGCTTGAGGTCGCTGCGCCTGCCGGGGAAGGTGCGCTCGATGAGATCGATGGAGTGCATGGAGGAACGCCAAATCAAAACAGTTTATAGGCTGAACGACCGGCAGAGAAAGCTCAGGTTGACAGTCGTGGAATCAACAGAATATTGTTCCGTTACAGAATATTATTCTGTAAATGACCCTTGAGGATATTCCGATGAGCCAAGCCCTGAGCATGTTCAATAGCGTAGGCCCCGCCGCATTCAGCAACCTGGCGTGCCAGATGGCACCCTACTTCAGCACCATCACTCCCGAGATCGCGGAGCTCAAACCCAACCATGCGGTGGTCACCGTGCCGTTTCGCAAGGAAATCACCAATCACCTGGCCTCGGTGCATGCCATCGCACTGTGCAACGCCGCCGAACTGGCCGGCGGCATGATGACCGACGCGTCGATCCCCGCAGGCGCACGCTGGATTCCCAAAGGCATGACTGTGGAATATCTGGCCAAGGCGAAAACCGATATCCGCGCTGTTGCCGATGGCAGCGCTATCGATTGGCAAACCGCCGGAGACAAGATCGTGCCGGTGGAGATCTTCGATGCGGGCGGCGTCAAGGTCTTCACCGCCCACATCACCATGAATGTGAAGCTCGCTTAGACACAATCGTTCAACAGACTACAGGTGCGCCGTCTGCCGGCGGCGTGTCCCGTACATTCGTAAAATCAAGAATGACCGTAAACCGTTGCTGCTCGCGGATCACCTCAATCTGCCAGCCCAGCTTTGCGCACAACTGCCGCATCAACTGCAACCCAAGCCCATATCCAAAATCATCGGACTCCTGCCGCGGCTTGACCTCACTGATGTAATTGGCAATCACCAGCCGGGGGTATTTGAAACTGATATCTACCGTGCCCTCTTCCGCGTATTGCAGCGCATTGCGCAGGAAGTTGCCGATCACGATACGGCACGCCGTAGGGGGCAGCCGGCAAGGTTCGTTGTGGATGTCGATGCTTAGCTCAATATCCCGGTGACCGATCAGGTAGCGGTGCCTTTCAATCAGTTCGCCAACTACTTCGCTCAGATTAACGTCTTCCTCGGGCAACGACTCTGGACGTTCGCGGCTCATCCACAGCAATGTCTCGGCGATGAGCTGCATATTGAGCACCGAGCGTTCTACGCGCTGCAACGAGGGTGGTAGCACACCACCCGATTGCAGGGCCAATAATTCGATATTGGCCTTGAGCACCGCCAGCGGCGTGCGCAGTTCATGGCTGGTGTAGCGCAACAAGCGGCCTTCACGCTGGCTGGCGGCCTGCACTTGCACAACACTTTTGGCCAGGGCATCGGCCAACATATTGAACTCCTTGAAGTTGAAACCCGGCCGCTCGCTGGCCAGGGCGTCAGGATTGTTCAGGGTGCTGGACCATTGGATCAGACGTCCCAGCGGACGCACCAACCACCACACCAACAGCGCGATGATAATCAGCGCCGGCACGAATACGGCCAGGCTGATGAGCTGGACGCTTTCCAGTACCTGGTCAAAGTAGGCGTCGGACAATGGCGTCTCGACCTCACCCCCTACTTCCTTATCGTGGTCGATGTCATACATGTAGAGGGTTTTGCCGTCGCCCAGAGGTTGTTCGAGAACGATATGGAACGGCGCCTCGTCGTCATCGGAATAGAGATCGCCGAAGATATTCACCGCACCAAAGGACAGGCTCGGCGGTGCATTCAGCAACTCGCGCACGTCCTGCGGCAACGCCTCCTTGCCGATGACGCTGGTGTAGTAGTAATTGTGCGGCGTCGGCGTGGTCGGGTCCTGTTTGTAGTGCCGGAGAAAATACAGGGCTTCCTCCTCCATCATCGCGCTGGCGGTGTAGAACAGGCCGCGCACGGTGAATTCAGGTAGCAGCCTGCTATAGATCACCAGCACCACCGCAATCAGACACAGGAAACTGCCGCTGATTACCCACTTCAGGCTCAGGCCGCTACGCATGGGCCTTTACCTGGATGCCGACACCCGCCAGGGTATGGATCAATGGCCGGCCAAAAGGTTTGTCTACCGTCTTGCGCAGCCGATGCATATGCACTTTGAGCGTATTACTGTCGGGCGGCTCATCGCCCCAGATTTTGCTTTCCAACCGCTCCCTGGGAACAGGCTCGGGGCTGGCGCGCATCAAGTGCTCCAGCAAGGCCCAGCAAATGGGTGACAGATGCAGCTCCTGCCCTGCCCGGCTGACTTTGCGGGTGGTCAGCTCCATGACCAAGTCGTCCACTTGCAGGCGGCTGGTCTGGCCGCTGCGCCGCAGGCTCAAGGCGCGAATCCGCGCCACCAGCTCGGCAAGCTCGAACGGCTTGACCAGATAGTCGTCGGCTCCTGCAGCAAAACTGGCGAGCTTGTCGGGCAACGCATCCAGCGAGGTCAGCATCAGGATGGGGGTCTGGATGCCTTGCTGGCGTAAGCCTGCGCACAACTGCTGGCCGTTCAGTCGCGGCAGCATGATGTCCAGCAGAATGACGTCGTAATGCTGGTTGAGCGCCAGGTTGAGCCCGGCCTGGCCATTGCTGGCGTGATCGCAGACGATACCGCTGATCTCCAGGTACTCGATGACAGTGGTGGCCAGGTCCAGGTTGTCCTCGACCAGCAGCAGATGAATATGCACGGAAAAACCCTCGGGCAGATGGTGCTCAGCGGTGTGAAGGATAGCGGAAGTCAGGCTGTTTCCTGCGATGTTTACCTGGTGTTAACCCCGCGCTGCTTAGGCTAAGGCTCTTCTTATCCAGAGCTCGTCACCGTCATGAACCTGTATTCGATGATCAAAGGGGTGCTGTTAGCCGTGATTTTCCTCGCGCTGATGGTGGGCATCCTTCCACAGCAAACTCAGTTGGTACGCATGGGAGGCAGTGGCTGGTTTCTGATTGGCCAGAATGTTGAGCAGACAGGGTCGTGTCATGTCGCCCGTGCGTCGTGATGAGCTGGGCGCCGGCTATGCCAGCCAGTTGGTCGCCTGCGTGGTGCTGGTTATTGGTGTGGCGGTTTCGATGGGTATCTATATCGCGCGCTTGAATGCGCACCTCGATGAGCAACGCAACCTGACCTCGGTGTATCTGCCCGACTGCCCTGACGGCCGTGGTGGTTTTATGGTCTATCCCGATGACAGGCGCAGTGGTGACGAGTGCTACACCGCGCAGGAAGATGAGTCGATCGATGTCGATGAGCTGCAGCGGCTATCAGGCTGGAGCCTTGCGCAACGGTTCGACTCCATCTTGACTGCGGCTCAATCACCGCGCACGTTTTAGATGCACAGCCTTTATGCTTACCCAGTGCAGGCGCCGGGCCGCTCTAAAGCCGCTGCGCTGGAGGCAGACTTGCTGCCCAACGGCGAGCTGCGCAGCGCACCAGAACACCCTCTCAACGTTTCACGCCTGAACATGCCGCCGCGTTGATCACTGTCATTGCCAGTTGAAACACATACTGCCGATACTCCACCACACCATTCATCAACCCCGCTGGCGAGTACACTCGACAGCAATGCCCACCAGGACAACCCTGCTGGGCAGGTTGCTGCTGATTATCATGGAAACTTGAGAAGGACACTCAAATGGTACGTGCCGTTACTATCCTCACCGAGAATTTTTCTGACTGGGAGCCCGCGCTGATCAATTCCACGGGCCGCGCCTACTATGGCTTCGAGACTTGTTTTGCCGCTCCCGGTGGCAAGCAAGTGACATCATCCGGAGGCATGACCATCATTCCCGACCTGGCCATCGAGGCCATTCGGCTGGAAGATGTCGACTTGCTGATTGTGCCGGGAGGCCCGATCTGGAGAACAGACAACGCCCCCGCCATCGAGGCGCTGGTCCGTGAGGCTCACGCCAGGAACATCGTCGTGGCGGGAATCTGTGACGGTACCCGCGTACTGGCCAAGGCTGGAGTGCTGGATCACTTGCAGCACACCTCCAACTCCGCTGACAACCTCAAGCAGGTGCATTATCGCGGAGCAGATTATTACCAGGACGTACCGCACGCCGTTGCCGACCAGGGTGTGGTCACGGCTCCTGGCAGCGCGCCGGTCAGTTTCATGGCGCAAATTCTCGACACCTTGGGTTTGAAAGACAAGAAGCTGGATGCCTATCTGGCCATGCATGCGGCTGAACATATTCACGGCTGAACCCTTTCCCTCTATCTCTCCCCCTCACCTCGGCGCTGCGGCCAGTTACCGGGCCGTAGCGCGCTTCACCGTTGAACCGCTCCTCCAATACCCAAAGCGGCAGAACCGATGCTGAACATGATTGAGTGGTGGATATGTCTGAACATGCCGCCTGACGAGGTCAACAAAATCGCCCGGCTCCGCGAACTCAATGATGCTCAAAAAGCGCTGATGCTTTCAGCTCGTAAGAAGTCAGGGAAATTCACGGAGGGGTCCTGGGGACTCTCAACAGCAACTGAATGCTGATAGCCGCCTCCTCACCGATGACGCGTATCGACATCGACCTCAACCGACATGCCCGGGCGCAGCGAAGACTCGAAAGGCTGGTCCGGATCAACAGATATGCGCACCCCGATACGCTGCGGTACCTTGACGAAATTGCCCGTTGCATTGTCCGGCTTGAGCACCGCGAATTCCGAGCCCGTCGCTGGTGAGAGCCGCTCGACATGCCCCTTTAGCGTCGCACCTCCTAACGCATCAATCCTGAGCGTCGCGGTCTGCCCGGGCGCAATAGCCTTAGTCTGCGCCTCCTTGTAGTTCGCGACTATCCAGTGATCAGCGGGTACTACCGACATCAATTGTGTGCCGTGGGTCACGAATTGGCCCAACCGCACGCCCACTTCTCCGAGCACGCCATCCTCCGGAGCCTGGATGACCGTGTGATTAAGATCAATCTGAGCCGCACGCAGTTTTGCCTGTGCCACCCGCACCTGGGCTTCCAGACCTTCACGGCCGACATCCACGGTACGCAACTCCTCCCGAGCAATCGACTCTTGCGCACCCGCCTGCTGTACCTCGGCCTGGGCTTGACTGAAATCGGCTCGTGCCTGGTCGCGCTCGCGCGTAGAAATGGCGCCATCCATGACCAACGCGTTTGCGCGCTGCATATCAGCGCGGGCACGCAATAAGCGCGCCTGCGCACCGGCCGTAGCTGCAACTTGACTCTCGATGCCCGCCATGCGAGCAGCGTGCGCCTGCTGGTTGTTGGAGAGGTCGGCCTTGGCGACGGCAAGATTAGCCGTCGCCTCATCCACCTGCGCCTGGTAGACCTCATCGTCAATACGCACAAGGACCTCGCCTCGCTTGACCTGCGCGAAATCCTGCCCGGCCACCTGGACGATATAGCCGCTGACCTGAGGGGCAATCACCGTGGTTCGCCCCCTCACATAGGCGTTATCTGTCTGTTGCAGACCTGCGTCAAAAGGCGGCAACTTCCAGATGTACAGGACGATCGTAATAACGCCAATCGCAGCCAGCACCATGATGATGCCTTGCAAACGGCCACGGGGCGGGGGCGACCAATGAGAAGCCGTGTGTTCAACATCCGATGGAGCAGTCATGGAATCAGTCATTTACGTTCTCAGGCTCGCGACGGATGCGCGAGAGGAAAAAAGCCGACATCTGCAGGTAAAACACATACATCGCGGTGCCAAAAGCCAGCACTGACACGATGCGAAAGACGTCATTGAATGCCAGTACGCTAGCCTGTTGCTGCAACGCCTGTCCTAGCAGCTTGCTGCCCTGCTGCTGGAGCTGTTCCGGGTCGGTTATATGACTCGACAGTGACGACTCGCCAATCCCGAGGCGCGCTACGACAAGAGGATTGGTGATCGGCGTACTGTCCGCCAGGCTAGCGATATGGGACTGGGTTCTGATGAACTCGTAGCTGCCCATTACAGCCGACCCTGCCAGGCTACCGATACTCTGGCTCGCCCCGTACAGGACCACGAGCGTGATCATGTACTGAGGTCCCTTCGCGAACAGTTTGAGAAAGCCAAAGATCAAGGCAGGCCCGATGAACAGCGTCGCACCGAACCCAATCAAACACTGGCTCAGGTACAGTTGCGGCGCACGCGTGAGGCTGGTGGATTGCGAGTCCAGATACGCTCCCGTTGCGATAAACAACGCCGCGACCATGACCTGCCAGGGGATACGTTTGGGCGACAACGTCAGGCAAGCGACGACGATCCCCATCAGCATCGACACCAGTACGCACGCAAACAGGACACGCAACTGATCGTTATTGAGCCCGCCCATTGATAGCAAACCTACCGAGCCGAAAGTCTGCTCGGCCAGCGATAGCCGAACCAGCAGCGCAATCGCAACAAAACGCATCAAGTCGAAACTGCCCAGCCATTCCAATTGCAACAGCGGCTGACGCCGACGTCGTTCAATGAACACCACCGTCACCAGCAACGAGATAGCCGCCACCAGCATCCAGCCGAGAAAGGGCGCGTCGGTCCACCAATAGCTCCGGCCGAGGCCAAGCACACCGGCAAACAGCAGGAAGGATGAAACCAGCAATACAATCACCACTGCGTCCGAGGCAGAAAACACGCTGGCCCTATCACTGCGTGGCAAAGGCACCGCCAACGTCACACCCAACACCGCCATACCAATGCCCAGATTCAACAAGTGCAGCCCCAGCCAATGTTCCGAGGCGAGAAATTCCACGGGAATCATGCGCGCCACCGGCGATCCTACCTGGGTAAGCCCTACGCTGATAATCAGGGCCATCGGCTGGGCCGATGGGGCTAGGGCCTGCATCAGATAATAGGTACTCAAGGCGATCAACGTCGCGCACATCAAGCCGTTGATCGCCGTGGCAATGACCGCAGTTGTCAGAGTGGGCCACAGTAACTGCAGCACGCAGGCAGCGATGTAGGTACCGACAATGCTTGCCGTAACCAAAGGGATTCCGAACTGCATCCGGGCCTTGACCAAGGTCAGGTTGGCGCTGGCATTGATCGCCAGAAAAACTGCCACCAACCATGAGACCTGAACCGTGTACTCGCCAATAGAGCCAGAGATTACGCCTAGATTGCTCGCCACCAGGCCGTTGCACAGCGTCGTGCAGGTCCCGAGGAATAAGCCTACGACAAAATATATGCCACGCCTGGCCGGCGACAGCCTGGGCTTATAAGGACTGCCCGCCATCGCCGGTTTCTCGTCAGCTTTGAACACGTATTCAGCGCTGGCCATGTACAAGTAACGCCTTCTTTTGCTGTCGCTGCAGACGCTTCACGGTTGGGATGTCGGAAGGCTGAAGGCCATTACATAGTCACCGGTGTCGGGAGAATGCGCTGCCCCGCCTACGGAAATGACAACGTACTGTTTGCCCGTCGTCGGCGAGACGTAGGAGATCGGCGTGGCGCTGGCGCCGACCGGTAATTCATGTTCCCAGACGAGTTTGCCACTTTGCCCGTCGTATGCCCGGATGTAGTAGTCCTGATAACCCGCAAAGAATACGAGGCCGCCTGCCGTGGTCATCGTTCCTGCATAAGTTGGCATGCCCATGGGCATGGGCAGGTGTGATGCGATACCCAGTGGCCCCAATTGCTCTGTGGTGCCAGCCGGCACTTGCCAGGCCACCTTGTGCGTATTCAGATCGACCGCCGTGACGGTCCCATAGGGTGGCTGGTTGCACGGAACCCCTAGGGATGACATCCAGATATAAATGGCTTGACCGTAAGGTGTTTTCAACTGCGGTGATGGCCCATGTCCGCTCACCTCGATCTGGTGGGTTTTTGTCCAAGTATTGAATTCATCACGAGGCATCAGCCAAAAGATGTTCGGCACCCGGATATCGTTCATGTAAGCCAGATGATTAACGGGGTCGTAGGAGACGCTACCCCAGTTGAATCCTCCGATATTGCCGGGCTGATCCAGTGCCTTGGTCAGACCGATCGGCGTAAAGTCCCCCTCGTAGCGCAGTTGCTTGAACATGATGCGGCACATGAGTTGGTCGAACATGGTTGCCCCCCACATCTTCTTCTCGGTGAGGTGTTCGGCACCGATAGTCGGCATCCCTACCGAATAAGGCTGTGTAGGCGAAAGCTTTTCTTCAGGTACCGCACCGGCCGTAGGCACGGGCTTTTCGACGACGTCCGCAATCGGCTCCCCGGTGGCGCGATTTAGCAGGAAAAGCTGGCCACGCTTGGTGGTTTGCAATACCCCGGGGATGGTTCCGCCTTGGCCGTCAGGCAAATCGACCAGCGCGGGTTGAGAAGGCAAGTCGTAGTCCCAGATGTCGTGATGGACGGTCTGGAATTTCCATTTCGGGCGACCCGTCATGATATCGAGGGCGACGAGAGAAGAGTTGTATTCATCCGAGTGCGGTGGACGCTCCATGCCGAAAAAGTCCGGCGTGGCATTTCCCAGCGGCGCATAGATAAGACCCAACTGGTCGTCATAGGCAGCGGCGGTCCACATGTTGGGCGTGCCGGGCGTGTAGGTCTGCCCCGCCGGTGGCAAGCCGGTTATGTCCGGGTTGCCCAGGTCCCACGCCCATGCCAGTGCGCCGGTGCGGGCATCAAAGGCGCGGATCACGCCTGACGGCTCACCGCGACTGTAGTTATCAACTACCCAGCCACTGATAATAATGTAGTCGCGCGCCACCAGCGGCGCGGAGGTCTGAAAGTAGAACCCAGGCTTAACGTCGCCCATGCCCTGCTTCAGGTCGACGACGCCGTCGCTGCCAAAACCTGGGCACTGCTTGCCGGTCTTGGAATCTAGTTCGATCAGGCGCGCATCGATGGTGGAATTGACGATTCGTTCCGCACAGACGCCATCAGCCGGCGCCTCCTTGAGTTTGTAGTAACCCAGGCCGCGACAACGGTTCCAGATAGGAGATGCACTATGGGTATCGAATTTCCAACGTTCTATCCCCGTATCTGCATCGATGGCAGCAATGCGATCATCGGGTGTGCAAGTGAACAACGTATCTTCAATTTGCAATGGGGTGTTCGAATCCACGGCGCCATTGCCCAGCCCGATCTTCGCGCCGGTACGATAGGTCCAGGCCAGTTTCAGGTCCTGAACGTTGTCACGGTTGATCTGCGTAAAGGGCGCGTAGCGCGTCCCCGCCGTGGTTCGGCCATATGCGGACCAATTCGAAGGTGTGGTGTTTGTGGCTGCTGCAGTAAAAGGTGTGCCCGCGACAGGCGAGACGACGCCGTGCGGAGTAAAGGCAAACCCGAAAAATACAACTGTCCCTAATAGCGCTAGAACACCAAGGCCACGCATCCGACGCCGCGCGCCCGCAGGCCACCATGAGGATAGTAGGAGCAAGCCGATGCTCGCCACCGATGCAGGTACGAGCAGGCGCGGAAACAGCGCCCAATAGAACGCACCCGATTCCCAAAGCGCCCATGGAATACTTAGCACGGCAACTACTACCAGCAGCCATACTCCACAAACTTGCCTACGCCAAAGCATGACGCCAGCGCTCAGATAGGCCCATCCGGCCAGCACGTAATAAAACGATCCGCCCAGGGTTAAGAGGTAAGCTCCACCTAACAATAGCCCCAGCCCCATCAAGGCAACTAGGCTGGCAAAAATACGATTTATCGAGGTCACAGTTGAACTCCTATACGCTAAATGGCTCTCAGACCCAGCGATGATAGTGTTAGACTATTAATTTTAGCCATGCCATATGGAGCAACTATACATTGCATAAAAGCAACGCCATGTGGAGCGAATACCACACCTTCCTCGTTGCCGCGGAAACACTGAACTTCAGCCGTGCGGCTGAACGGCTTGGGCAGAACACTTCAAGCATCAGTCGCGCCGTGACCCGGCTGGAGGAGCACCTGGGTCTGCGCTTGTTCAATCGGATGCCCTCTATGCGATTGACGGACCCGGGCGAGCGGCTCTATAGCGAAATCGCGCCCTTGTTCGAAGGCCTTCAAGAGGTCGAAAGCGCGATCAAGTCGGATGATGGAAAAATTAGAGGACGCATCCGGGTCGTCGGATCGCCCGAGGTTGTGCACTGGTTTATCAACCCGGCTATCGCTCGAATGCTGGAAGAACAGCACGAAATTCATTTTGAAGTGGAGGCCAGCACACGCGTGCCAAACCCCCTTGAAGAGCCAGTGGATGTCTACTTCAGTCATCGCCGCGCCGAAGTGATTAACAAGTCGCTGGTTGCTCGGCCAATCTGTTCAATGCCACAAGGGTTATTCGCTTCTCCCCTGTTACTGGCCGGCAGGAAACCTCCCCGTGTACCGGACGATCTCTTGCAATGGCCCTGCCTTGGGCGTCAGGGAGAACCCGAGTGGGAGCTGATCGACCCCCAAGGACATAAACACCTGACGCCGGTGCAAGCCATCCTGCTTGCCACACCGAACGATGCGCGCATGGATCTTACTCTGCGCGGACTTGGCATCGCGCAGTTCAATTTGCCCAGCGCCAATGAGGCCGTAGAGAGCGGAAAACTGGTACGTATTTTACCTGGCTATACCCTCCAGAACATGTCGCTGTATGCTTTTCTACTGTCACGACGCTTGATTCCGCAGGCGGTGCAGATCTTTCTGCGCTATACCACGGAAGAGGCAAAAAAATACTTTCCCGATTGACCCCTGACTTGATATCGGTTCGTTAGGGCAGATGACGTACGACCTTAATAATCTTATAGCCTCCTATTCGTTGCATAACCGAGTAAAAACACCATGGGCAATTACTTTCATCATGTTCTTATTGGACTATTGGCCCTGCTTCCTATGGCCAATCCTCTAACTAGCATCTCCCTTTTACTAGGCCTTGGAGGAAAGCTGCCTACAGTAGAGCGTAACCGGCAAATCCTGAAGGCAAGCTTATATGTAGCTCTGATTATGTTTGTCAGCTTCTACGGAGGCAGCCTGGTAATGCAGGTATTCGGAATATCTGTCCCCGGCTTGAGAATAGCCGGAGGCCTGATCGTTACCTACATCGGTTTCGCCATGCTTTTTCCAGCAACGACACCTGACGAAACAGAAGTTCAGAAAGATTTCCTTTCAGAGAAAGAGAAATCAACCCCACATTTCCGCGATCTGTCATTTGTACCTTTAGCTCTTCCTGGTGCAGCAGGCCCCGGCACGATAGCGTTGCTTATCAGCTCCGCCTCTACCCTGCAGTCGACCTACCAGACCCTGCCACTCGTCATTCACCTTGCAGCCGCAACCGTATTCATCATTACTGCGCTTATTTTCTGGATAGCTTTACGATGTTCGGGGCGAATCATGAAAGTGCTTGGTGAGTCAGGAATCGATGCAATTTCCCGAGTCGTTGGTTTTCTACTGGTTTGTATGGGTGTTCAGTTCGTTATCAATGGTGGTTTTGAATTAGCGTCTACACCTATGCACTGATCATAGTTTTTCATAATAGTGAATTATTAAAGGCCGTTGATACTTCCGCGGCCACATTCGCTAGCAATTTTATCAAATGCCTGGCTCAGCGCTTCACCTCATTACCGACAGAAGAAAGCGCTCCGCGGAGGCATTTCATTATTAACGATCAGTTGGTAGGTCCCGCCCGGCGCCTCACGCATTAGCGTATAGAACAAGGACAGTGACGGCTGGGATCGAGATCGATCAGTAAGGTCCAATGATACGCGTCGGCGCAGAACGCGCCTAGATTGGCGCCAACCGCGGTTTTCCCCGGCCCGCCTTTGGTTGAAACGACTGCAGCGACTTTCATTGGCCTTACCTCTGAATCGAAGGATTAGAGATGGCATCATGGGAACCGCGCTAAGCGTCTGGATTGCTGGGTCAAATCCCAAGCAAAAAAAAGCCTGCATTTCTGCAGGCTTTTCTCTATCTGGCTCCACGACCTGGACTCGAACCAGGGACCCAATGATTAACAGTCATTTGCTCTACCAACTGAGCTATCGCGGAATGCGCCGTATGTTACTGATTAAAAAGAAGAAGTCAAGCGTCCTCAGAAATTTTCCGCAAAATCGTCCCCCTGCTCGCTTGAATACGGCGGTTCCTTGGCCAAATCCAGCCAGGCCCTTGCCGCTGGCGGCAAGTGGGCGCTCGCGCGCCAGGCCAGGGCGATGTGCCAATCGGTATGAGGCTCGTCCAGAGGGATCAAGGCGATGCCGGGATGTTGGTGTTTGTGCGCCAGCATCCTAGGCAGGAAGGCAACGCCCAGCCCTGCGGTGACCAGGTCGACGATAAAGTCTATTTGCCCGCTGCGGGCGGTGACTTTGGGGGTCACGCCTTTGCGTTCACAGGCGCTGAGGATCTTGGCATTGAGGGCAAAGCCGGCCTCGAACAGGATGAAGGGTGAGTCGGCCAGGTCGGTGAAGTCGATACGCTCGCGCCGGGCCAATGGGTGGCCCATGGGCAACACGGCGATCAACGGCTCGTTGCGCACCGGTTGGTAGTCAAAACCTTCATCAACCGGCAGCAGCAAGGCGGCGAGGTCCACCTCCCCTGCTTCCAGGCATTCGCGCAGCCTTTTACTGCCGTACTCGGTCAGTTCGATGTCGATGCCCGGGTAACGGCTGCGGTAAGTGGCGAACATCGCCGCAAACAACACGCCGCAACCTACCGGCGGCAGGCCGATGCGCAGCACGCCGCGCTGGAGGCCGCGCAGGTCGTTGATTTCAGCCATCAAGTCGGTGCGTTCGGCGAGCATCACCAAGGCGCGGCGGTAGGCAATTTCGCCGGCGGCGGTGAGTTCGTTCTTGTGGCCGAGGCGATTGAGCAGCGGCATGCCTAATTCGCCCTCAAGGGTCTTGACCGCTTTGCTGACGGTGGACTGAGTCAGGGCAACCACTTCGGCCGCCTGGGAGAACCCGCCCTGGCGCACCACTTCGACAAACGCACGCAATGTTCGTAGGTTCATCAGTATTCCTATAACGACTGGATGGCAGTGATAAAAGTTGTTTTCATCATGGCATAACTTTGCTTAGGGTGTAGCACTTTGCCCTGTGGAGACACCGTCGATGATCATCTCGTCCGCTTCCGATTACCGCGCTGCGGCCAAGCGCAAGTTGCCGCGCTTTCTGTTCGATTACATCGACGGCGGTGCCTACGCCGAGCACACACTGCGCGCCAACAGTTCGGACCTGGCCGAGATCAGCCTGCGCCAACGCATCCTGCGCAATGTCGACGACCTGAGCCTCACCACCCAGCTGTTCGGTACCGAACTGGCGATGCCAGTGATCCTTAGCCCGGTCGGCCTGACCGGCATGTATGCGCGACGCGGTGAAGTGCAAGCAGCCAAGGCGGCGGCCAACAAACACATCCCCTTCTGCCTGTCGACAGTGTCGGTGTGTTCGATTGAGGAGGTGGCCTCGCAAAGCCCGCAGTCGATCTGGTTCCAGCTGTATGTGCTCAAGGATCGCGGCTTCATGCGCAACGCTCTGGAGCGGGCGCAGGCAGCTGGCGTGACCACCCTGGTGTTCACGGTGGATATGCCCACACCCGGCGCACGCTACCGCGATGCGCACTCGGGCATGTCTGGCCCCTACGCAGCGCAGCGACGCATGTTGCAGGCGGTGACCAAGCCGCAGTGGGCCTTCGACGTGGGCTTGATGGGCCGCCCTCACGACCTGGGCAATATTTCCAAATACCTGGGCAAACCCACCCACCTGGAGGACTACATTGGTTGGCTGGCCAACAACTTCGACCCATCCATCAGTTGGAAAGACCTGGAGTGGATCCGCGAGTTCTGGAAAGGCCCGATGATCATCAAGGGCATCCTCGACCCTCAGGATGCCAAGGACGCGGTGAGTTTCGGTGCCGACGGCATCGTGGTCTCCAACCATGGCGGCCGCCAGCTCGACGGGGTGCTGTCCACGGCCAAGGCGTTGCCGCCAATTGCCGAAGCGGTGGGCGATGACTTGACCGTGCTGGTGGACTCCGGCATTCGCTCCGGGCTCGACGTGGTGCGCATGCTCGCCCTGGGCGCCAAGGCGTGCCTGCTGGGGCGCGCCACCGCCTACGCGCTGGCCGCCGAGGGCCAGCATGGGGTAGAGAATCTGCTGGACATCTTCGCCAAGGAAATGCGCGTGGCCATGACCCTGACCGGGGTCACCTCCATCGCGCAAATCGACCGTACCACCCTGGTCTAGTGGTGATGGGTGCGGTGTACTTTGTTCACGAATAACCGAAGCGTTGTTTATTTGCGACAAGCAACTCGCCCCACCGAAACAGTTACGTCAACCGGGCCGGCGGCAACGCTGGCCCAAATCAGCCAAATAACTGGCGCCATGCTTTAACGGACTTTTCTTATTTAAAAATTTGTTAATTGATTTATAAGGTTTTTTGCCAACTAAAGACACTTGGCATGAATCTCGCTCTAGTACTGTTCAAGCAGGTTCGGCGATGACAAGACGTGCGGCAGGGCCATGGGGTTATAACCCAATGAAAAGCGGTTTAAACTGTTTCCAATGTTTTACGGAACTGAAGGATCAGTAAGACGCTTGGCACTCGCCACCCTCATCCCGCCTGTAAGACAGCCCAGTGCTTAGAGGCCACGCGCTTATGAAAACCCCCACCCAGACCAACGCAATTGACTTTGACAGTGCCAAATTGCAACGCCTGGGATTTGGCCAGCCATCCTTGCGCCCACGCCGCCCCGCCACCCTCGCCGAACTTCGCCAGCAACTGAACCAGCAGTTGCAGACCAGCCTGGAGCCGGAGCGCATCCTGGGCCTGTTCTTTCGTGAGGTTCAGCGCCTGGTTCCGCTGGACGCGTTGCAATACCGTCACGCCGCCAGCGACCTGCGCCTGGAGTTTGGCCACCGGGGTCATCACTCCGTCAGCTACACCCTGAGCCATGAAGGGGAACACCTGGGGGAACTGGTCTTTCGTCGCAACCAGCGGTTGCTTGAAGAAGAACTGAGCCAACTCGAACTCCTGCTGGTGACCCTGCTTTATCCGATGCGCAACGCTCTGCTCTACCGCGCCGCCACCCGCAGCGCCCTGCGTGACCCGTTGACCGAAACCGGCAACCGTGTGGCCATGGACCAGACGCTGCAGCGAGAAATAGACATGGCACGTCGGCACTTGCACCCGCTGTCGTTGTTGATGCTGGACATCGACCACTTCAAGAAAATCAACGACACCCATGGGCATGCTGCGGGCGACAGCGTACTGCGGGCCGTAGCCGGGGCGATCAAACGCCAGCTGCGCAACGTGGACATGGTGTTTCGGTTTGGCGGGGAAGAGTTTTTGATCCTGCTCTCCAACACCGGTCGCGATGCCGCGAAAATGGTGGGAGAACGCCTGCGCCAGGCGGCGCAAGCCCAGGACTACTGGGTAGAGGGCACGCGAATCGAACTGACCGTGAGCCTCGGTTGTTCTACGCTGCTGGCGGCCGAGTCGGCTGAAAGCCTGCTGCGCCGGGCCGACAATGCGTTGTACGTGGCCAAGCGCGAAGGTCGCAATCGCTTGGCGATGGCGGGATAAGGCCAGTTGTGGCGAGGGAGCTTGCTCCCGCTGGGGCGCGAAGCGGCCCCATTTTTTATTTAAAAAGAATGGGCCTGCTACGCAGTCCAACGGGAGCAAGCTCCCTGGCCACAAATATCATCCGAACCGTTACATCACGCCTCGCTGGCGATGCGCACAGGGCGCTCGCGAACGGCTGGCGCCTTGTCTTTTTCCGCATTCTCTAGACGCATGCAGCTTTCCAGGAACAAGTGCATGTAGTCGTAGCTCTTGCACACCGCCTGGCGCAACTCTTCCTGCAAGGCCTTGCTCGGGTTGGTCCCGGCCAGTGTGCAGATGATTTCCAGGGCTTCCCAAGGGTGGGCATCGTCGTATTGGGCGTGCATCTTCAGCCACTTCATCGCCCGCTTGCGATCTTCCTCAGGGAAGGCGGCAGCATACACACCGGTAGAGCAGACCACGGCGGACCACTCCCCCGTCGCCCCCTCGATCGCGTAGTTGGTGGCGGCAATCGCGACGATCAACGCATCCGCCGAGCTGGTGTGCCAGCACCAATGACTCAGGGCGTGCAACTCGGGCGGCACCTCCTGCGCTTGCAGTTCTTCAAGGCTGACGCCGTGAGCCCGCGCCCAATTGACCCAATAGTCGGCATGGTTGAGCTCCACGCGAATGTTGCGCATCAGCCAACGGCGCGCCATATCCTCCCCAGGATGGCGGGCAAACTTGGTCTTGGTCAGGTTCTGCGCCATGTACAAGGCAAACTGTTCCACCACCGGCCAACCACCAATCAGGTAGTGGCGCATGGTCTTGGCGCTGAGGGCGTTGTCGCGCATGCGCTGGTACAGTTCGTGCTCGACAACCCGACGCTTGCTCTCGCTACAGTCCTGGATCAGTTGCTGCGCCCAGGCGGGGTAACTCGAGGCTTCCATAAGCGGGCCGGTTCTGTTGAATGTGTCGATCACTGTGGGGCTCCTTTTCAAGTGTGATTGTACAGACCAGCAAATGTTTCAGCGGAAAGTGCCGGGCGCCTTGAATAACAGAGGCTGCGGCCGCTCAGGTCGGCACTGCAGGCTATCAAAGGTAAATAATTGCGGGCGTTCAATCAGGTAGCCCTGAGCGTAATCCACACCTATCTCAAGTAAAGCCTGTTCGATCTGGGGTGTTTCAACAAACTCGGCAATCGTGCGCTTACCCATGACGTGGCCGATGTGGTTGATCACCTCGACCATGGCGCGGTTAATCGGGTCGTCCAGCATATCCTTTACGAAACTTCCATCGATCTTCAGGAAGTCTACAGGTAAATGTTTCAAATATGCGAATGAGGACATTCCGGCGCAAAAGTCATCCAGGGAAAAATGGCACCCTAACGCTTTGAGTTCATTAATAAATCGAATCGCACTGCCCAAATTGGCTATAGCGCTCGTTTCAGTTATTTCAAAACAAATCATTTCCGGTGGAATGCTGTAACTATCGAATTTCTGACGTAAAAAACCCAAAAAGTCATCATCGCCAATAGTGATGCCTGACAGATTAATCGCACACATGGCCATGGGTCGGCCCGGACGCTCATGCATGCAGCGGGCGATAATCTTGAATACGTTTTCCACTACCCAACGGTCCAGGGACGTCATCAAACCGTAACGCTCGGCAGCCGGAATAAAACTGTTGGGTAAAATGATCCGCCCCGCTTCGTCATGCAGGCGCAGGAGAATTTCGATGTGCCCATTGCCAGCGTCGGTAGGGCCCAACGGCGCGATTTCCTGGGCATAGAGGCAAAAGCGATCTTCTTCAAGGGCGATATGCAGCCGCTGTACCCAGGCCATCTCGCCAAACCGTAGAGACAACTCGGAGTCGTCGACGTGGTAGACCTGCACCCGGTTGCGCCCCTTTTCCTTGGCCATGTAGCACGCCATGTCGGCGGCGCGCAGGGAGGTTTCCAGGGTGGTCGGGGTTTGCGAGATATGCACCAGGCCGATGCTGACAGTGGTCATGAAGGGCCGCCCCTTCCACACGAAGTGCAAGCTTTGCACGGTATGGCGCAGGCTCTCGGCGATTTTTTCCGCCACCGGCGCCGGGCAGTTTTCCAGCAGGATGCCAAACTCGTCGCCGCCCAACCGAGCCAGGGTGTCGCCTTCGCGCAAGTCTGATTGCAATAGCGCGCAGATGTGACGCAACAATTCATCGCCTGCCGCGTGGCCACAGGTGTCATTGACCAGCTTGAACTGGTCGAGGTCGAGGAACATCAAGGCATGTCGCCCACTTTGCTGGCGCGCGACCTGTTGCAGCACCTGTTCAAGGCGGAACTCGAACTCGCGACGGTTGGCCAGGCCGGTCAAGGCGTCATGGGTGGCCTGCCAGGAAAGATTGGCGATGTACTGGCGTTCCTGGGTCATGTCGTGCAGCACCAGGACCGCACCGCTGATCTTGCCGGCGCTGCGGATCGGCGCGCCCACCAGGGTGACCGAGACCGTGCTGCCGTCCAGGCGCTGGATCAGCTTGGAATGCTCGCTGCCGCCGCTGAACTGGCCCTTGACGATGTGCTCAATCAGGGTGAATCCGTCGGGCTCGGCGTTTTCATTCAAAAGCTTGAACAACGCCGCCAGCGGCAGGCCCTGGGCCTGCCCCGAGCGCCAGTGGGTCAAGGCTTCAGCGGCAGGGTTCATATAGGCAATGGCCCCGTCGACATCGGTGGTAATCACCCCGTCGCCAATCGACTCCAATGTAATCTGCGCCCGCTCCTTCTCCGCTTGCAGCGCATCGGCAAAGGCATGACGCTGGGCCAGCAGCTTGTGGGTGCGCAGCAGCGCCAATACGAACAGGCCCAAGGCCGTCGCCAGGTTGGTGATCAACAACAGGCGCAGGATCATCCGCGAACCTTCGCCCAGGGCATCGCTGAACGCCTTGGCGGCGGGCGTCACCCCTTCATTGATGGCCGTGATGCGCGCCTTCCAACTATGGACATCGTCACTACTGACGTAGCCGGAGGTAATGGCGCCGTGCATCTCCTGGGCCAGCTCATCCAACTGCAGCAGATAGCCGTCGCCCACCGTCCACAGCTCAATGGCTTTTTCCAGGTAGCTGAAATGGCGGAAGTTGAGGTACAGCCAGATCAGGCTGGAAACGTCGTCCGGATGGTTGCCGCCCTTGAGGATACCCAGGCGCGCGGCCTCCATGTCTGGATTGGGACGGTCCAGGGCAATGCGCAATTCATGCCCACCCTGGGGCACGGCAATGGCCTGCTGGTATTTGAGGTAGGTGGCGTCGTTGCGGTTATCGGCGTAGAGGGTCAGGTAGTAGATGGCATCCTTCTGGCCCTTGGACCACAGGCTTTCGCCCGCCACATAACCCCGCACTGCCGAAAGCACGTAGAGACTGACGCAGCCTAACAATGCCTGGAACAACACGACGGCGATGAAGGGCCAGACAATACCCAACAGGCGTGGCGTTCCGAGAGTCCGCTTTTGCTTCATGAAGTCCCTTACACATGCACAGCTTAATACGCACGCGAAAATCCGCTCCCGATAGCACAGCCTAAGCTAAATCAACGCACTTGTTGCAAGTGTCCGTACAGTTTGGCGTACAACCCACCATCGGCAATCAACTGCTGATGGTCGCCATCCTCGGCGATGTGCCCGCCATCGAACACCAACACTCGGTCAGCCTGCTTCACCGCAGACAGCCGGTGAGCGATGATCAGTGTAGTACGCCCGCTGAGAAACCGCGCCAGTGCCTGGTGCAGGTTGTACTCGGTCGCCGCATCCAATGCAGACGTGGCCTCGTCCAGAATCACCACTTTAGGCTCGGCGAGCACCATGCGGGCAATCGCCAGGCGTTGCCGCTGGCCACCGGAAAAGCGCACGCCCGAACGCCCGACCACGCTGTCCAGGCCCAAGGGCAATGCCTTGACAGTAGCATCCAGTTGGGCGATTTCCAGCGCCTGCCAGCAGGCTTGATCGGTGCGGGTGCGGCCCATGGTCAGGTTGGCGCGCACGGTATCGTTGAACAGCGCAGGATGTTGCAGCACCACCGCGACGTTCTCGCGGATGGTCTCCAGGCCAATCTCCTGCTGGGTGGCAGTGCCAAAGCGAATGCTGCCGGCCTGCGGCGTGTAGAGCCCCAGCAACAGTTGCACCAGGGTGCTTTTACCGCCGCCGCTGGCGCCGACAATTGCCACCTTTTCACCCGGTGCGATGGCCAGGTTCAACTGGTTGAGTACCAGGTCTTCGCCGTAGCCGAAGTCGAGGCCACGCACTTCGATGCCGACCGTCTCGCGCCCGCTGAACGGGTCTGCGCCGCCTGGGTATTGCGGCTCATCGGCACGCGCCAGCAGCTCGTTGATGCGCGACAGCGCGCCGCCCGCCGCGTAATAGGCGTATTGCAGGTTCAGCAGTTGTTCCACCGGGCCAATCATGAACCACAGGTAACTGAACACCGCGAGCATCTGGCCGATGGACAGGTCGGAAAACAGCACGGTGAGCATGGCCGCGGCGCGGAAGATGTCGATACCGAACTGGAACAGCAAGCCACTGGCGCGGCTCGACGCGTCGGTTTTCCACTGGGAATGAATGGCGTAGTCACGCACTTCCTGGGCACGCTGGCCCAGGCGCCCGAGGAAAAAGCCTTGGCGGTTGCCGGCACGTACTTCCTGGATGGCATCGAGGGTTTCAGTCAGCGCCTGGGTAAAGCGTGAAGTACTGTCGTTTTCCAGCTTCTTGAGGTGCTTGACGCGCTTGCCCAACTGCACCGTGGCGTAGATCACCAACGGGTTGAACAACAGGATCAACAACGCCAGTTGCCAATGCATCCACACCAGGATCGCCGAGGTGCCGACCAGGGTCAGCATCGCCACCAGGAAGCGGCTGAGGGTTTCACCCACGAATTTGTCCAGCGTGTCCAGGTCGGTCACCAGATGAGTGGTGACCGTACCGCTGCCCAGGCTTTCGTACTCACCCAGAGAGATACGCTTGAGACGCTCGATCAGGCGCACGCGGATGCGGTACACGATGTCCTTGGCCAAGCGCGCAAACAGCCGCGCCTGCACCACGTTGAACACCAGCGCGCCGCAGCGCAGGGCCAGGGTGACCAAGAGCATCAGGCCGATATAGCCAGCGGCTTTTTGCCAACCCAGGGGCAGCGCGTGGTTCATCACCTTGAGGGCGGCATCGCCATGGCCCAGCAGCACTTCGTCCACCAGCAACGGCAATAACAGCGGGATAGGCACGCTGCACAGGGTGGCGAGCACGGCGACACCGTTGGCGACCCACAGGGATTTCTTGTGGCGCAGGGCCAGGCGGCGAATTTCTGCCCAGGTCAGGCGGTCGGTGCGTGGAGGCTGTTCATACACAGGCAGCTCGCTCCAGCCATCGACCCAGTAACGGCGACAGCTCGGACAGCGGCTGGTAACCATTGGTCAGCAAGGCCAACTGGCCGTTGCGCTCGGCCAGCAGGGTCGGGAACCCGGCAATGCCCAGGTCCTGCACCCAAGTGAAATCGGCCGCCGTGGCCGCGTGCTGATCGGCACGGTCGAACTCGCCGGCAAACTCGATACGTGGAATACCGGCCTGTTCGGCCAGCTCCACCAGCACAGGGGCGAGCGTCACGTCCCGGCCTTCGACATAGAACGCACGCTGGATCAGCCCCAGCAGCTTCCAGGCGCAATCCGGCGCCAGGCTGCGTGCGGTGACGATAGCGCGGCATGCCGGCTCCGTGTCGTAGACAAACCCGTCGGGCAATGCGCCTTCTCGCTTGAACGGCTGGCCGGTGGCGTCGGTGACGGCCTGCCAGTGTTCAAGGATGTAGCGCCGGGTAGTCGGCTCCAGCGCCGCGCCGCTGCCGGTGCGCAAGCCGCCCACCACCAGGTGCACGTCCACGCCGGCCGCCTGGGCCTGCTCCACCAGCGCTTGTGCCACCGGGGCAAAGCCCCAGCACCAGGAACACATCGGGTCCATTACATAGAGCAGGCGCGCAGACATGGCTCAGGCCTCGGAAGGGGTTTGCTTGTAGTTGTAACCAATCGGGTGCGGCATGTTGCGGGCCTTGGCCAGTTCGATCTGCTTCTGGCGGTCGATCGCACTGCGACGAGTCTTCTCCGGCAGCTTATCCCAGCAATGGGGGCAACTGATGCCCGCCACGTAATGCTCGGAGGCGCGGTCTTCTACGCTCACGGGTGTGCGGCAGGCATGACATTGATCGTAGTCGCCTTCACTCAAGTCGTGGCGCACGGTCACGCGATTGTCGAACACAAAGCAGTCGCCCTGCCATTTAGTTTCTTCCTGGGGCACCTCTTCGAGGTACTTCAGGATACCGCCCTTGAGGTGGTAGACCTCATCGAAGCCTTCGCTGAGCATGTAGCTCGACGCCTTCTCACAGCGAATGCCGCCAGTGCAGAACATGGCGACCTTCTTGTGCTTGGCCGGGTCGAAGTTGGCTTTGATGTAGTCGGGAAATTCGCGAAAACTGGTGGTTTTCGGGTCGATTGCGCCTTCAAAGGTGCCGATGGACACTTCGTAGTCGTTACGGGTGTCGATCAACAATACTTCCGGGTCGCTGATCAGCGCGTTCCAATCCTGCGGGTCGACGTAGGTACCCACCTTTTTGTTCGGGTCCACGCCTTCGACACCCAGGGTCACGATCTCTTTCTTGAGTTTGACCTTGGTGCGGTAGAACGGCTGGTCGTCGCAGTAAGACTCTTTGTGGTCGATGTCGACCATGCGTGGGTCTTTCTTGAGCCAGGCCATCAGGCCATCAATACCTTCGCGGCTGCCGGAAACGGTGCCGTTGATGCCTTCTTCGGCGATCAGCAAGGTGCCTTTGATGCCGTTATCGACCATCGCCTGCAACAGGGGCTCGCGCAGGGCGACGTAATCTTCGAGGGTGACGAACTTATACAGTGCCGCCACGACAATCGGTTGAGTCATGGGTGTTCTCTCCAGGTGGCTACCCTCGTAAGGGGTGAACCGGATGCAAAAAAAACGCGCCGGCTAAGCGGCGCGTTGCGGATTCTATCAGGGTTACCCCATCAATGTCCGCCGGCGCAGGTCGGCGAGGCCGGGGCTGCGTCGATTGTCGCCCACTCGTCGGGCGTATAGGTATGCAGCGCCAGCGCATGGAACTCGCTCATCAGATCACCCAGGGTGGCGTAGACCTTCTGGTGGCGCTTGACGCGGTTGAGCCCCTCGAACTGCTGGCTGACCAGCACGGCCTTGAAGTGGGTCTGCAACCCACGGCTGTGCATGTGGCTTTCATCCAGCACGCTCAAGTGTTGCGGGGCCAGGGCGGCAAGGGCCGTTTCGATACGCTGTTGCATGGTCATTCCTGCTTACTTCTTCTTGGCCGGTGCGGCGGCTTTTGGCGCCAGCTCGTTGGTCATGTCTTCCAACAGCTTGTTCACCACCGGTACGGCGCTTTCCAGCTTGGCCTGGGTCATCTGGGCCGATTGCTGGGTCAGCTGGGGCATTTTTTCCAGGACTTTCTTGCCAAGTGGCGACTGGTAGAACGCTACCAGGTCCTTGAGCTCGGATTCGCTGAAGTTGGTGGTGTAGAGCTTGACCATGTCAGGCTTGAGCTTCGGCCAGCCGATGGCCTGGTCCAGAGCGGCGTTGGCCTTGGCCTGGTAGCTGTCCAGTACCGACTGCTTGGCGGCAGGCGCCTTGGTCTGTTCGAAACGCTGGGCGAACATTTGCTGCACTTGCATGTACACCGGGGTACCCAGCTTGTCAGCATGGGCCAGGGTAAGGAAGGCTTCGGCACTGGCGTTGTGGCTGGCGGTATCGGCAAGAACCTGGCCGCTGGCGCAAACCAGAGCAACCGCGGTACAGATGGCACGAAGACGAGTCATCGAGTTTCCTTTTCTAGCAGGCGAGGTAAGACCCCAAGGGCGACCATTCTGCGCCTAAAAAACCTCGCGGCTCAACCCCACTCCTTGGCAAGCCCCGGTTTCACGGGGCGCGATGGCACAAATGCGCTTTTAGGGAACCCACGCTGGCCGCCAGGGCCTAAACTGACCAATCACGACTGCATAAGGAGGGTGACCGATGAGCCGTATCGAAACCGACAGCCTGGGGGAAGTACAGGTCCCTGATGACGCCTATTGGGGCGCGCAAACCCAACGTTCGCTGGTCAATTTCGCGATTGGCGAGCAGCGCATGCCGCTGGCGGTATTGCATGCCCTGGCCCTGATCAAGAAGGCTGCGGCGCGGGTCAACGACCGCAACGGCGACTTGCCCGCCGATATTGCCCGCCTGATCGAGCAGGCTGCCGACGAAGTCCTGGACGGCCAGCATGACGACCAGTTCCCGCTGGTGGTCTGGCAGACCGGCAGTGGCACCCAGAGCAACATGAACGCCAACGAAGTGATCGCTGGCCGCGCCAACGAACTGGCCGGCAACAACCGCGGCGGCAAGAGCCCGGTGCACCCCAACGATCACGTCAACCGTTCCCAGAGTTCCAACGACTGCTTCCCCACCGCCATGAGCATTGCTGCGGTGCAAGCGGTGAACAAGCAACTGCTGCCGGCAATCGCCACCTTGTCCGGTGGGCTGGCAGAATTGGCCGCGCGGCATATGAAGCTGGTCAAGACCGGCCGTACCCACATGATGGATGCCACACCGATCACCTTCGGCCAGGAACTTTCGGCGTTTATCGCCCAGCTCGATTACGCCGAGCGTGCGATCCGCAGCGCCCTGCCCGCGGTGTGCGAGCTGGCCCAGGGCGGCACCGCCGTCGGCACCGGCCTCAATGCCCCCCATGGCTTTGGCGAGGCGATTGCTTCCGAGCTGGCCGCGTTGTCGGGTCTACCCTTTGTGACCGCGCCGAACAAATTCGCCGCCCTCTCCGGCCATGAGCCGCTGGTGACCTTGCACGGCGCGCTGAAAACCCTGGCCGTGGCGCTGATGAAAATCGCCAACGACCTGCGCCTGCTGGGTTCCGGCCCTCGCGCCGGGCTGGCCGAAGTCAAGTTGCCGGCCAACGAACCGGGCAGTTCGATCATGCCCGGCAAGGTCAACCCCACACAATGCGAAGCGCTGTCGATGCTGGCCTGCCAGGTGCTGGGCAACGACGTGACCATCGGCATGGCCGCCAGCCAAGGGCACTTGCAGTTGAACGTGTACAAACCGGTGATCATCCACAACCTGCTGGAGTCGATCCGCCTGCTGGCCGATGGCTGCAACAACTTCCAGGAGCATTGCATTGCCGGTCTTGAACCCGACGCCGAGCAAATGGCCCAGCACCTGGAACGCGGACTGATGCTGGTCACCGCCCTCAACCCGCATATCGGCTACGACAAGTCAGCCGAAATCGCCAAGAAGGCTTACGCCGAAGGGCTGACACTGCGTGAGGCTGCACTGGAGCTGGGCTATCTCACCGATGCCGAGTTTGACCAGTGGGTGCGCCCGCAAAACATGCTCGGCGCTTAAACCGACATCCGCAGCCGCCGGGCCCTGAGCCCGGCGAGCAGCGAAGGCGCCAGCGCCACCATCGCCGAGCCAGTCACCACCACCAAAGCCCCCACATACCCCAAGGCATTGATCTCTTCGGCTTGCACATAGTCCGGCCACAGCCAGGCCGACACTGCCACCGCCACAAAGGTCACCAACGGCGTCAACGCCAGGGTCGCACTGACCCGCGAGGCTTCCCAATGCGCCAGGGCTTCGGCAAATGCGCCGTAGGCCACCAGCGTATTCATGCAGCACGCCAGCAGCAGCCAGCCTTGCAACGGGCTCAACTGCAACGCCTCCAGCGGGTGCGCCCAAGGCGTGAGCAACACCGCGCACGACAGGTAGATCACCATCATCACCTGCAATGAATTCCATACCGTCAGCAACTGCTTCTGCCCCAGTGCATAGAACACCCAGATGGTGGTGGCGAGCAGGATCGTCAGCACACCGGCGGTGTAGGTGCCCATGGACGTCAGCAACTCCACCAGGCGTTGGTTGAAAAACAAGCCAAAGCCTGCGATCAGCACCATCAGCCCCACCCCCTGCCCCAGACTGAAGCGCTCCTTGAACACAAACACACTGGCAACCATCAGAAAGATCGGGCCCATCTGCACCACCAACTGCGCCGTGCCGGGGCTAAGCATTTTCAGGCCAACCAGGTACAGCACGTAGTTGCCCACCAGGCCACACACCGCCATGCCCACCAGCCACCCACCCTTGGGGCCAAGCACTTTGCGGCTGGGCAGGCGTTTGGTGGCGGCCAGGTAAACGAACAGGCACGTGCCCGCTACCATGAGGCGAAACCAGGTCACGGTGATCGGGTCCATCACCTGCAACACTTGCTTGAGCTTGATCGGGAGAATGCCCCACAGAAACGCGGTCAGCAGGGTCAGGAAGAAACCGTAGACCCAGCGGCCGGAAGAGATGTGCATGAGTGCCCCAGATGCCAGAGGAAGTGGAGCAGGCATTCTAGGGGCAAGTCACTGAGTTCGGATACGTCACAGTCTTGAATGTGGGGGCTGGCTTGCCTGCGATGGCGATTTATCTGTGTCCAATCTGTCGCTGACCCACCGCAATCGCAGGCAAGCCAGCTCCCACATTGGCGGTATTCCAACCTGACTCAGCGTACGGCTTCGAAGAGTCCGGTGGCGCCCATCCCACCCCCCACACACATGGTGACAACCCCGTAACGCAGGTTGCGCCGTTGCAGTTCGCGCACCAGGTGCCCCACCTGCCGCGAGCCGGTCATGCCGAACGGGTGCCCGATGGAAATCGAGCCGCCGTTGACATTGTATTTGGCGTTATCGATCTCCAGGCGATTGCGTGCGTAAAGGCACTGGGAAGCAAAGGCCTCATTGAGTTCCCACAAGTCGATATCCGCCACCTGCAAACCCTTGGCCTTGAGCAACTTGGGCACCGAGAACACCGGGCCGATGCCCATCTCGTCCGGCTCGCAACCGGCCACGGTAAAGCCACGGAAGAACGCCTTGGGCTTGAGCCCCAGTTCCAGAGCTTTTCCCAGGCTCATCACCAGGGTCATCGACGCACCGTCGGAGAGCTGCGAGGAGTTACCTGCCGTCACCGAGCCATCCTCGGCAAACACCGGCTTCAAGCCGCTGAGGCTGGCCAGGGTGGTGTCCGGGCGGTTGCAGTCGTCCCGGTCTACCACGCCATCCAGGATCTGCACCGCGCCAGTGTTCTTGTCCTCGACCTTGTACTTGACCGCCATCGGCACGATTTCATCGTTGAACAAGCCATCAGCCTGGGCCTGGGCGGTGCGTTGCTGGCTTTGCAGCGCATAAAGGTCCTGGTCTTCGCGGCTGACGTGATAGCGGCGCGCAACGATTTCGGCGGTCTGGCCCATGGGGAAGTAAATGCCCGGCACCTGTTCCTTAAGCAGCGGGTTGATCAGGTTATCGGTGTTGACGCTCTTCATGGTCAGGCTGATGGACTCCACGCCACCGGCAACAATGATGTCGCTGCAGCCCGAAGCGATCTGGTTGGCGGCAATGG